>Ga0210009_1000757_pt1 | contig 32568 bp, 39 predicted proteins | sample CryGeyCG2114_065_FD_185457 | JGI IMG/M metagenome (GOLD analysis project Ga0210009, IMG submission 185457) | Groundwater microbial communities from aquifer - Crystal Geyser CG12_big_fil_rev_8/21/14_0.65 (SPAdes) (version 2) | ecosystem: Environmental > Aquatic > Deep subsurface > Groundwater ...
TACATCCCGGCAACAAGCCCCAGATGATTTAATTCTTTGCTTTCGATGCTCGACATCATTGATCCGGTTGATACTTCCATGGCCATTTACCACCTCCTGAGAAACAGTAAATATATCATATATATCAGTAGTTTAACATCATTTTAATAGTATTATTTCGACCTATTTCCATAAATAAAAAACATGCTTTTAAGGGTGCGGAATGTCGGCTGTAGGATTTGAAAGCACGCCATCAGCATGCACAGTCCATCCATGAGCGCCGTCACTGTGATCTGATGCTTCCTTTTCATCTGCCGTCCTGAGAAGCGCACAAGCAGTTCTTTTACTTCTTGTGCCTCTTCACTGTCTTTGCGCATCAATTGCCATGCAACTGAACAAGCTTTGCTGGCTATGAGCAAACGTTTGAGAATCGCCGTTGCGCTCTCTTGTTCCCAACTCTCCAGTTGTTGCCCACCCTGTTTCAGCAGCTTGAAAAATGTCTCAATTTTCCATCGCCAATAGTACCAAAGCGCAATGCGGTCATCAGGCACTGAACTGTACACATTGGTAAGCAGATACCAGACCGACAAGAGCTTTCCTGATTCATCGTAAATTCGGCTGACGACCAAACGAGCCTTGATCGGAAGCCCTATCTCAGGTTTTACCCGTTTGCCGTTGGCATCCAGACGCTTGGACTTTGCAGGACGGGTTATTATCACCGCTTCAGAACCAACCCATTGCGTCATCGTTCCTTTCTCATGCTCGAACTGCCTTACTTCGCGGAAGTCCATGAAATCAGCAGCTTTGGATACGCTCATCTTCTTATTGTTCAATTCAACACTGGAATTTGCCCTGCCGCGGAATAGCCAAAGCTGATTGTTGTCGGATAGCTGGCGCATATGTCCCACCGAATCAGCTTCACGATCCACGATATGCACCAGAGGTTTGCCAAAACTTTGTGCTTCCAGTCATTGCGTGCGTTTGACCAGTTCATCCATATGCGATTCAGTTTCGCAGAAACCTTCCCGCCACGAAGAAAGCGTGCCATCACTTGAAACCAGATTCATGGCGGCACAACCAATAGGCAAACCATTGCGATCACTGACCGCCAGAGAGGATTGCAGATCGTAACCGACGTCGGTTTTGTGCGTGATCTGGATGCGATCTTTCTTACTCTGATGAGAATAGAAATTCAGATGTGACCAGTCATGTGCGACCAACATATATTGATCACAGTCATTTAATGCGCCTTGTCGGACATCATCTATCACAGGCTGAGCTAATAGCTGAGGACTCATCACAGAATTGGAGAGCAACCTGTAAAGCCCTTGCCTGTGTGATTTTGTTTTTACATCATCAGGAAGTGGTTTCATGCCTGCCGCCAGTGCCGGAACGGTGCGGAGATGCGAATGCATAACGATGCAATACCTGCGCTGAAGTCTGGGATCGATTGAATTGAATAGAATGTCATACTTCTATATTATACAGCAATATCAATAAGATAGAAGTTTAAATGCAAAAAAATCAATGATATACATGCCAACAAAACAACATCCAATTACTTGTGTAGACACCTATGCCCTTAATCACATCCTTACTCAGGATGTTAAACCATATTTCAACCTGGTTGAGCCAGGATGAATAGGTCGGCGTAAAGTGAAGCGTTATTCTACGTTTATGTTCCAGCCACGCCTTGACGTCTTTGTGCTTATGCACAGAAAGGTTGTCTGCAATAATATGCAGTTGTTTGTGCGGATATTTTCGATTCAGTTTTTTAAGGAAGGAAAGAAAGTTGTCGGCGTTGTTCGATTGCATCGTCTTGGCCGTCACTTCACCGGTATGCACTGCCAGCGCTGCAATCAGGGAAACCGTGCCGTTCCTCTTATAGGTTGCTGTTTGACGTCTCGGGCTACCCGGCTTTAATGGTAGCTCCGGCTACGTACGATCAAGTGCCTGCATCTGCGTCTTTTCATCCACGCAGATGACCATCGCATTCTCCGGCGGATTCATATACAAACCTACAATGTTCGTCATCTTGGCTTCAAATTCAGAGTCTCTAACACTCCCGCACCAATACTGCACCTTATGAGGCTTCAAGTTTGCTTCCATGAGTATGCGGTTCACATGCGACTTACTCATGCCGACGGCATCAGCAATACGTTGTTGAGACCAGTTGGTATAACCTCCATCAGGTTTAGTGCAGGCTTTTTCGATGACTGCTGCCTTTTGTTCGGCCGAATAAATCGGCGCCTGCCCTGGTCTTGGCATATCTTGCAAACCTTCCATGCCCTTTTCCCTGAACCGGTTACGCCATTTATTTACAGCCTTCCGGCTGCATTGCACGCGCTTCATGATTGCATCAACCGCTTCCCCCTCAATCGATAATAATATGATGCTGGCACGCAAAACGTAACGATGATCTAATTTCTGTGACCGGCTCATCATGAGCAATTCATGCCTTTGCTTTTCTGTCACCGGAATTTCTTTTGCTGTTCTGGCCATGAATGCAAAGTATAGGTGTATTATCGCCCTTTTCAAGGGGACATGACACTAGACTAGTTAAAACACCCAAAAGTCAGCACTGACCCAGATTTCGACCCTGTTATTACCCGCCCCCATCGGAATGCCTTAATTCCATTAAAGTCTCTTTTGCTGCTTTCACCCACTCCTCATCAGTAACATCCCATACTGCTGATGGTTTTGGCCCAACTGCCCATGAAGACACGTTATATACCAATTGTCCAAAACGCATTGCAGGATATCTATCCATTAATGCACTTACTACTATAACAATCTCTTCTTTTGAGACGCTCATAATCTATCCCCTACCCTAGGTAAATTCTTCTGGAAAAGGGGGCCCTACCCTTTTTCTTCTTTCTTCCTTGTGCTCGATTTTTCAACACTCTACCAATCTTCTGTTCCAATTCCTGCACAAAATCATCAGTACCACACGGCAAACTTTTCTCAACATGTTGACGCAGAACATCCAAGCGTTTTGCGAAGACTTATGAGAAAAAGGGTAGCGTCCCATTTTCTGCGAGGACGCAATCTACAAGCCGGTTCTACCGGCCTGGTTTTGGTGGTTATTGAGTCAAGAACCAGTCGACAAGCTTGAGGCCTTCCACTCTTGAGAATTCACCCGTATTGTGGGTTACTAGTATTCCCTGATTGGCCAGCGCAGTCCCGGCAATCAGCGTATCCATTGGCCCGATGGGCGTTCCGGCTGCCTCCAGATTCGCACGAATTTCCGCTGCCGCTTTAGCCTCTTCGCAACCCAGAGAAAGAACGGTGATCAACTTCGTCAGGGTTTCCAGTTGTTTTCGGCGCTTGTCCGGTTGTTGAGACTTGGCTAATCCGACTCCAAGCTCATACAACACGATGCAAGGGATTGCGATTTCTCTTGGGGGATGCTGCAACAGGTTGTCTGCCACCTGCCCCATCCCCTTGAAGTAGTAGATCAGTGTATTGGTATCGAGAACGTACATCAGAAGGATTCGCGTTTTGCATCCAGTCTCCCGGACTGCCGTATATCTTCCACCGTGGGTATATCAGGCCAAGCTCCTGCAAGGTCAGCGATGGCTTCGGGCCACTCTCCGCCTGCCTTCTCGTGGATCACCCGAGCCACCCATTTGCTTTTTGAAATGCCGGCAGCATTCACTGCGGCAATCATTTCCGCTTCAGTTTTATCATCCAGATAGATTGTCACTTGGCCCATTGCTATCTCCTGTCGCCCATCCACATATACGGACAATTATATATGGTCATCCCCCTTGTGCAAGATTCGCTACCTGTCTCTGCGGGATAAAAAATGGGTCGGACCAAGCCATACAATAGTTATGGTCTAAAAGAGAGGTGTATCAGGGCTTAGAAGCATGTTTTTGGGGTTAAAAATGTGCTTCTAAGCTTCATGGCCCAAGTTCAGGGAGTGGATCAAATGGCCAGAGCAAATCGTCATCATATTCCGGGGCAGATATGGCATATTACTCATCGCTGCCATAAGCGAGAATTTCTGTTTCGTTTTGCCAGGGATCGTCAACGCTGGCTCCAATGGCTCTTTGAAGCGAAGAAGCGTTACGGTCTGTCCATCCTCAACTACATGGTTACCTCCAATTATGTTCACCTGTTGGTGGTGGATGATGCGAGTGATTCCATTTCCAGAAGCCTTCAGCTTATTGCAGGCAGAACTGCCATGAGTTTAACCATAGGAAAGCGCGCAAGGGTGGCTGCACAGTGGTTATCATGAAATCCAATCGCCACGCCAGCGTTTTGCACTGATTGATAGAGAACGCCTTATTGAGTTGAGTGGCCTGCAAGATGATGACCAATTAAAGTCTCATCACTATGAATGGATTGAACAGGCTGTTATGGGAGGTCGAAATAAACGACACCCGGCATGGTCAGAAGCTGTAGCTGTTGGTAGTGCAGGGTTTGTTTCGCAGATGAAACAGGAGATGGGTTATAGTGCGATGGGCAGAGAGGTCGAACAGACTGTCGACGCTCATATGTTGCGAGAGCCAGAATCCGCTTACAGTGTCCATTTTGATGCTTAAAAGGTGGGTTTAAGCATTGAAAACAGCGTTTATTTTGATGTGAATGCCGGATAATCAATATGTTAGCCTGGTCCTACCGATCTGGTTCCGAGCCGGTGCCAGGCTGGATATTCTCGATTGCGATGGAGTAACTGCCAGCCAGCTTGCGCAGGAGTAGGCGTAATCCAACCCTGATGACAGGGATTACAACGAGATCATTGCGCTGTTTTACAATCCTTCAAAGATATAAGGATTAAGAAACTGTCTGCCCCAAAACATGTTTTTATCAACTGTGGATAATTGCGCTTCTTCGCACACGGTGTCCCACTCTTTTTCGATCACCTCTTTTTGATGCTGAATGATTGTCATGGCTTCACCCTCTGAGAGGTGAAAGGCCGCCGCAGCATGCAGGCACAGGGCAAGCTGACTTTCCCGGTGACCGCCATCAATCAGCATGGCCTGTGAAGCAGTGCCGCCGCTTCTGGATTGCGGGCAGATATCGTAGGCCGGGGTTAACCGGAGCTGCTTGCTATCCCAGAATGCGGCATGATTTCTAGCATGATCATCTGTATTGCCGGTAAAAATATTGAATACAATGCGGGAAAACAGCTCTTTCAATGTGGCTTTGGCATTTGCAAAATGTTGTCTTACGATGTGGGAAAGCGTTTCATAACTGGCATATCGGGCTTCAAGCTCATGCAGTTCGAGCAAGGTTAACGCTGAGAGCATGATTTTTCGCTGCCAGCATCCATTCTCGGTTGCGGTACGATCGAATCGTTCCACCAATAACATATCCTTGTGCGATGAGCGCACCAGCGATACTTCTGCAACATCAAGGCCGACCAGTTTTGCCAGTCGCATGGCTATAAACTCAGCTTTGACTACACTATAGGTATCACTGCCGGATGAAAACTTGGCCACGAACTTTTTGGTACCTGACTCAATGAGCGCTTTGGGGCGAGCACCGCCGATGGAGCTGCCGTGATGAAGAGCCTGTTCCAGCTCAGGCGTGAGAGGAGCGCCCATCTCCACCCGCGCTGCCGCCTCAAGTAGTTCGTCCAGACTTGCATTCATAGCAGAGCGCGGCTCATATATGGTAGGTGAATGCTGAAAATCCAGCGCGCCAATCCTGTCTGAGCCCGATTCCAGCAGATAGGTCAACTCATCCAGTTGCAGGCTGTCCAGCGTTCTGCTTTCGCGACCAAATTTTTTATTCATGATTACGCGCCGACCCCAGGCATCGGGAGCGGCATCGCGGATGCAATTTGCCAGTTCCAGGTTTTTTATGGGAACGATATAGCCCGCCTGCAACGGCAGTTCGGCCGGATAAATCGAAATGGCATCCGGTCGTTGCAGGTACTGTTTACCATAATTGAAGAGTAGCCGTTGCCCATGCGCCTCCAGCTTGCCTGCGACTACAGGCTCGGTTGCTTCAGGCAACCATATCCATACATAGGCTTCTGAGTAGAGGGATTTAGAAATCATCATCTGGCACCATTCTCTCTGTATTGCTGCGGACGCGTGAGGGGAGCAGGGCTATTTGATGATCCAGTATTGTGCTCTGCATGCGAATGGATGGCAGTTCGCTGTCAAATAGTTTAATGCCAACAAGGTAGGACAACTCAAATATGGTGCCGATGGCGCATGATGGTGCTCCTTTCTCCGCTCGCTGAATGGTTTCCCGCGATACATTGGCTCGCTCAGCCAGCTCTTTTTCCGACCAAGCTTTCTGTATGCGCGCCAACTTTATTTTTTTACCCAGTAGTAGGATGGCTTCCTGACAATAGGGCGAATATACCTTCTTTCGGCCTTTTTCTTTCGTCATCTGGGACTCCTTGTGATCGATATATCATGCTTTATCATATCTAATGAATGATTAATCGGTCATTTTGGGGTTTGTGAGCTATATAGCAAGAAGTTTTACAGGAGCCGGTTTAAGCCTGATGAATAAGAGGGGGTCTACCATTGTACCATTATTTGGTGGATTCAAGTTGGTACAATAATAGACCCGATGGCTCATGCTTGAAATACCCGCAATGCGACGAATCGCGCGTGAGTAGGCTTCAATGGTTTTAGGCTGCAATCCTTTAAGCTTCAGGTGTTGAAGGTGTTTCTGATAATTTTCCTTGAATAGTATCTCATCTGCTGTTGTCATCTCGTTGTAACCTCATATGTGCGATTTTCTCCCGGCTTGGGAGATGAGCTTGCATTTCAGACGATTTGGCGAGAGGGAGGATGTTTTAGTGAGAGAGTTCTTTTTCTCCGCGATAGCGGCTTCGTCCAACAAGCCCATCAGCGCCGACAGCCAAAAACTACGCTCTTTTGCCGCTCAGCTTTCGGCTGCGGGTTATGGGCAGCGTTATATGGCAAGGAGAGATTAGCAGTGACTTACAAATGTTCTAGCTGTGGAGAAGTTCACGATGAGTTACCTGATCTATTGTTTGACCGTCCAAGCTACGCAGCAGATGTTCCAGATCGAGGAGTAAAGGGGGTCTTGTTTGGCGCATTTCTTATTCCTCCATCAACATCACTAGCAGGTCGGTGGCTTCGGGGTCGATGCCTGCCTGGAAGAGCATTGTGGTGACCTGTCCGCGATGATGAGTCTGGTGATTGAATAGATGTTGCAGCAGCGCGCCTAACGGGCGCTCATGTTTCTCGCCTGCCATGTTCCGGTAGCGAACGGGTGCGCCCAGCATCTCATCACTCCATGTTTGGGAGAATGCGAGGATCAACTGATCAAGCTCTTCGCGCTTGCTGGCAAGCTGGCCAATATCATCATAAAGAATATCGCGGAGGCCACCAGGCATCACCATCTCACGAATCGGTGCCAGCGCCTCGGCACACACCTTGGAACCGGCAAAACGGCGCAGCCAGAACATATCGGCCACCAGCAGGTGATTGAGCGTGCCTGGAATAGAATCGAAGAATGCGCCGCGATCTTTGGCGATCTCATCGGCAGAGAGCAGCTGCACTTTTGCGTAGAGCTTTCGGTTCATCCACTGATTGTAGCGCGCCATGCGCTGAAGGTATTCAAGCATCCCTACTCCCGTTTGGGGAGGAGTATAGACCCATATTGAGAGAACTATCAAACATAGGCCATATCTATATCTGAGGGCGGGCCAGAATTACCCCCGTGTACGCCAGCAGACAGAACGATTGTTGAATATTCATCATGCGTTTTCCGAAAAAACACTACTTTTGTGGAGAAATTCAAAGGCGTGAGTAGGCAGGTTTAAACCAGACATTAAGAATCGAAGGGTTCCAGGAGCCTGCCGGACTTAGCTCAACTTACTACCAAAAAGCGGATATTGGCCGGTTTTCGCCTCGAATCAATGCTAAAGCCAACTCAATTCCGCCATTTCTCGCTACAGCTGCCTTAGTCCGGCAGAGACCCTGATTGATTAATTGTCCCGTCCGCGCATCCGGCGGTAGATGGGTGATGCCGTAGCTACGCGCCGAGCTGTTGCCAGTCGCTGATATCGGCCGTGCTGACCAGTGATTTTACCAGTTCCACTGCTGCCGCGAGATTGGCCGTGGCTGGCGGGCTTAGCGGCTCACCCAGTTCGAAATCGTAACCGCGAATGCGCAGCAGAAAGGCTGGTGGCGCATCCTTACCGTACACTTGCCTAAAGGCATGCAGCAGGGCGTGCGGCGTCATCGCATGGCTGGTGTAGCTGTCATCCTTTTTGGCCCGCAGTGCAGCAAACGCAAAGGGTGCAGCGCACGACACATCGGCATCAACAAACAGAATCAACGCCCGCCCTTCAAGGTCGGTGACATGCTCCACCTGCAATTGCATATCTGTCTGACATTCGGCCAATGGTGGCTGATGCTGCTCCATCGCCTCAAGCAGCAGCGGCCCCAGTGCATCATCGCCGCGCCCCGGATTACCGTAGGCGAAAATCAGGATCGGTTTAGTTGTGGTCACGTTCAATCTTGCCATCGCTGCCCTTGGTGAGCTTATCCACCAATGCACCACTGGCATCAATCAATTCCACCTGTAGCGGCATTTTACCCAGCGCATGCGTGGCACACGACAGGCAAGGATCATAGGCACGTACCGCCACTTCCAGATGGTTGAGCAAGCCTTCGGTGATTTCGTTGCCGTCGAGATATTCATTGGCCACCGAACGCACCGATTCATTCATCGCCTGATTGTTACTGGTTGTTGAAACGATCAGGTTGGCTTTTTTGATGGTGCCGTCTTCACTTACTTTGTAGTGATGGAACAGCGTACCACGCGGCGCTTCAATCACACCGATGCCTTCTTCGCGCTTCTCACCTTTGGTTACCAGATCGCTGCCCAGAATATCCGGGTCGTGCAGCAAATCCCTGATAGATTCAGCGCAGTGCAAGGCTTCGATCATGCGCGCCCAGTGATAGGCCAGCGTATCGTGAACATTGCCGCCATTGCCGAAGGCTACAAAACGCTGGCGCGCCGCTTCGGCCAGCGGGGTGAAGATAAAATCGCAGTTATTGACGCGAGCCAGCGGACCGACGCGATACCAGCCGTCATCGCGACCCAGCTCGGTAAGGTAAGGGAATTTCATGTAACTCCAGGAACGTACCTCTTCGCGAATCTTGTTGTAGTAACTACGGTAATCGAACTGATCGAAGATTGTGCTGCCGTCGGGTTTTCTGGCGCGCAAGCCGCCATGGTAAAGCTCCAGTGCCCCGTCTTTATCGACCATGCTCAGATAATTACTGTAGAGCCTGCCAAAACCATGATTCTCCGGATGTTCCATGTGCACTTTTTCATTCAATGCCACGGCATCGGCTGACCAGGCCAGCACATCATCGATACCCGCCAGCAAGCGGTCGCGCTCTTCGATGGTTAACGATTTATTCATGCCGCCCGGCACCGTTGCCGCACCGTGTACACGTTTACCGGAAATCACTTCAATTACCTGCTGACCATATTTGCGCAGGCGCACACCCTTCAACGCCAGATCAGGAAAATCTTCAATGACGCCAACGATATTGCGGTGCTTCAGATTAGAGCCGAAACCAAACAGCAGATCCGGCGAGGAAAGATGGAAAAAATGCAATGCATGCGATTGCAGCGTTTGGCCGAAATGCAGCAAGCGGCGCAGTTTCTCCGAGGTTGGCGTAAGCTGATCAACACCGACCAGCTGATCCACCGCCTTAGCGGCGGCCAGATGATGCGACACCGGGCAAATGCCACACAGGCGTTGCACAAAGTAAGGCACTTCCCAATACGGGCGACCCTGAATGAATTTCTCGAAGCCGCGAAATTCAACAATATGCAGGCGTGCTTCTTTCACATGGTTATCTTCGTCCAGCAGCAGGGTGATTTTGCCGTGCCCTTCAACACGCGTGACCGGATCGATGGCGACGCGGCGTAATTGTTCGCTCATATTCTATCTCCTTAAACTTAAAAGCGATTTACCACAGAGCAGACGAAGAACACGAAATAAGAATAAGACAAGTCAGGTAGCTTTCTTCGCGTTGTTCGTGGCGCGGTAATTTAATCATAATGCAGAATTTCTCTGGGCAGGCTTGGCTCTTTGCCTTCGAGCAGATCGGTGATGATTTTGACGAATGCATCAGCCGGCGGCGGGCAGCCGGGCAGGTAATAATCGACATGCACCACCTCATGCAGCGGATGCACCTTGCTCAGCAGCAGCGGAATTTCAACATCGTTCGGGATATGCGGATTATCGACGCCGATTTCATCGAGGAAGGCTTCATTCAGGCATTCTTCCAGCGTGAAATGATTGCGCATCGCCGGTACACCGCCATTGATGGCGCAGGCACCGACGGCAATCAGAATTTTGCAATTCTGGCGAAATTCCCTGAGCACATGCACATTGTCGGCATTACACAGCGCCCCTTCAACGAGGCCGATGTCGCAGGGCTCGCAGTGTTTGATGTCGTTGATCGGTGAACGACTGAATTCGATATGTTCAAGCAGACCGACAAGACGCTCATCCATATCGAGGAATGACATGTGGCAGCCGAAGCAACCGGCCAGTGAAGTTGTAGCTACGCGAACTTTACGCATCGTGGTGTACCGTCTTTTTTAGTATGACCTGTTCGAGGTCGGTTTCAGCAATCGAATGTAAATCGAAGGTGCGGCGGCCAATCGGCACTTCATAACCGTGATCCTTAATCAGAATCGCACCGACCGGACAGATATGCGACGCCAGATCTTCGGTTTCGATGTCGGAATCGGCCAGCTTGCCACTGGGCGAATTGACGATCAGCTGGCGTTTGATGCCGCGTCCGGCAATGGCGAACACATTTTTGCCATCAACCTCACGGCTGGCACGCACACAAAGCTCGCACAGAATGCAACGGTCACGATCGATGATCAGCGTAGGATGCGATGCATCGACATTGCGACGGGGATAAAACTGCGGGAAATGTCCATCGAGCATGTCGTGGTGATAAGCCAGCGCCTGCAAGGTGCAGTCGCCCGTCTTTTCACACGATGGACACAAATGATTACCCTCGATAAACAGCATCTGAATGATGGTTTTGCGAACTTCTTTCAATGCCGGTGTGTTGTTGGCAATCTGCTGACCTTCGCTGGCAGGCATTGTGCAGGATGAAACGGCGCGGCCGTCCACATCCACCGTACACAGCTTGCAACTGCCGTGCGGCGACAGGCCGGGCTTGTGGCAAAGGTGTGGAATGTAAATGTCCGCCGCCAGTGCGGCATCCATAATGGTTTGCCCATCTTCAAACGGTACATCCACCCCATCGATTTTGATTGTCTTGCTCATAAATGTGCCTCCGCATCGTCCCGATGAGTGAGTCTTCTTGCTTCTTGCAATGATTTATCCAGATCAAAATGCGGTTCAAAATCGCTGTGCACCAGCCGGTCTTCGAATGCCTGTGGAAAACGTTGCAGCAGATCGAGGATCGGATTCGGCGCGGTTTGCCCGAGTCCGCAATGCGAACGGCGTTTGACCAGTGCCGCCATGCGACGCAATTCATCAACGTCATATTGCGTGCCGTGACCCGTGGCAATCTTGTCGACACCGTTTTTCAGCAGTGTCGTGCCAACCCGGCAGGGGGTGCAAAAGCCGCAGCTTTCATGGGCAAAAAAGTGGGCAAAATTTTGGATAACGTGCAGTAAATCGCGCTGGGCGCCGTAGATCATAAATGAACCGCCGGTAGCAAGGTCTTCAAAAGCAAGCTTGCGCTCAAATTCAGCCGGGGCAATCAGCGTGCCCGATGGCCCGCCCACCTGAATGGCCTGAACATGTTCTGCCCCGCAGTCATCGAGAATTCGCTGAATGCTGGTGCCGAAGGGGTATTCGTAGACGCCCGGTGTGGTGCAATCGCCGCTGACACTCAAAATCTTGCTGCCATCGGATTTGTCTGAACCATGCGCATTGAACCAGCCGCCACCATGCACGGCGATATGTGCCGCCGCTGCCAGAGTTTCGACGTTGTTAACCACGGTCGGTTGCGCCAGAAAACCCTGTGTCACAGGGAACGGCGGACGCACACGCGGCACACCGCCCTTTTGCTCCATCGATTCAATCAGTGCGGATTCCTCACCGCAGATATACGCACCGGCACCGACGATGATTTCAATCTCAAAATCAAAATCGCTCTGCCCGAGAATTGCTGTACCCAGCAGTTTCAGCTTACGACGGCGCTCCAGCACCGCCAGCAATTCCGGCAACATGTAGCGGTATTCACCGCGCAGATACATGTATCCTTTTTTTGCCCCGATGACATAGCCACAAAGCGTCATGCCCTCAAACACAGCATGCGCATGGCTGCTGAGCAGAATGCGATCTTTAAACGTGCCCGGCTCGCCTTCGTCGGCATTACACACCACATAATGCGCATCACCGGTCGCTTCGCGGCAGAATTTCCATTTCATGCCGGTGCTGAATCCGGCACCGCCACGCCCGCGCAAGCCGGAGGCGATGATCTCATCAAGCATCGTCTGTGCACCTTTTTCAAGGGCTGCCACCAAAGCGCTGCCGGTGCTGAATGTTGTACCAAGCAACAAGCCGTTTTTGCGCACATTGTCGTGCACATGGAACCATTCGGCAGGCCATTGCTCGATCGGCGTGGAAGCTTCAATCCGCTCGGCAATCTGTTCCAGTCTGAGCGGCGTCAGTTGTGTAAGGGTGCGCCCGTTGGCCAGCAATGCCGGGCCCTGATCGCACATGCCGATACAGGATGCTTCGCCGATACTGACTGCGCCGTCGGCACGTGTTTGCTCCGGCACAACGCCGAGGCGCTGGCACAAGTCGTGCATCAAGCTCAGATCGCCGCAACTGGTACAGTTGCTGAACAGTAAATCGACCCGCCCGCGTGCTGTACGGTGGAAGAAAGAATAGAAATCAATGACCGCTTCAACCTGAGCAAGCGGCAGACATAATTCCGCTGCCAGAGCACCGATGCTGCTGGCCGGGATATGCTGAAACTGTTGCTGTAAAGCGTATAAACGATGCAGTAGATGGTCGTCATGGTAGGACGCACTGGTAAGATCGCTTGTGGGTGCCGCTCCCTGAACTGAGTTCATGATAAGCTCCTTTTGAGGATGTACATGGTATACATTTTTAGCCCGAAAATATAGGGGCTGATATCGATATTCTGAGATTTCAGAGAAAATAATTGCCACATCACAGTTGGCCGCTCATGCCGATGGAAGTCATGATGCTGATACCGATGAGCACGGTCAGTGAACCGATACCCAGCTGCAAATACTGGTGCATGGCGGCAAAGCGACCGGCCGTGTGCTGCAACGGCAACATGATCGCCACCGACAGTACGGCCATACCGACGATAGAGCCGACACCGAACAGTGCCATGTAAACCAGTGCCATGGAAAATGACTGTACCGATTGCAATGTCAGCACAATCAAAGCGGCCGATCCGGCCATGCCATGCATCATGCCAACCAGCAATGCACGCAGCGGCAATTGTCCGCTATGCTGATGCTCATCGTGGATGCTTGCGGTATGTGGAACTTCATCGCTGTGGGCGTGGATATGCATATGCAGGGTGCCATCGGCATGACGGTGCGCATGCAAATGCATACGCTCCAGCATCAACCGCCGCAGCACATCGATGCCCAGCAGCACCAGCATGATGCCGACAGCAAACTCAAGCAGCATCGCCATATGATCGGGGATCAGCTGGTCCAGCAGCATCACCGCTGAACCGAAGGCAAATAACGTCAGCGTGTGCCCCAGCCCCCAGAACGAACCCAGACGAATTGATTCATGCAGGCCGGGAGACTTGCTTACCAGCGAGGCTACGGCTGCCACATGATCGGATTCCACGGCATGGCGCATACCCAGTAAAAAACCCATCAAAAGAATTTCCAGCATGTCGTTTATCTTTTTAAGGCAATCGCCGCAGCAATAACAGCCTGACCCAGCGCCAGACCACCGTCGTGAAGCGGCGCGCGTTGCGGAATCAGCACCTGCAAGCCGGAGGACAGCAACTGTTGCTCAACACCATGGCGCAACAACAGATTCTGAAATACACCGCCGGATAAAACGACGTGTTCCAGATGATGATCGTGGCACAACTGGCGAGCCAGATCACTCACCGCACATATCACTGTTTGATGAAAGCGGGCCGCAATCATTTCCCGCGCTACTTCATGTGCAGAATCCTGCAACAGAGCCAGCCACATCGATGACCAGTCCAGTTGCAGAATGCCATCGTCACAGTGGTGAATGGCGTAAGGATAAGCGTACACCGCCTGCGTCGTGAATACCGGAGCAGCCATGGTTTCCAGCGCAATAGCGGCCTGGCCTTCGTAAGTCACCCGATCACGGAAAATATCCAGACAAGCCGCCGCAGCATCAAACAAGCGAGCGGCGGACGATGCCATCGGTGAATTCAGGCCCCGGTTCATCATCATTTGTAAATTTAATAAGGGTTTTTCATAGAGAAAATCGACGATGTCGGTACGCGCATAATGCCCCACCACATCGTTCCAGCCACAGGCGTGCAAATGCGCCAGCGCATTACGCCAGGGTTCACGGATGGCCTGTGCACCACCGGGCATGGCAACAGGTTGAAAACGTCCAAGGCGGGTAAAGCCGGAGTACTCAGCCAGCAGAAATTCACCCCCCCAGATGGTCCTGTCCAGGCCAAAGCCGAGTCCATCCAGTGCGATACCCAGCAGCGGTTTGCCTTCCAGCGGATAATCGTATTCGGCCATGGCAGCGGCAATATGGGCATGATGATGCTGAACACGTGTCACCGGGCAGTGATGGCGCTGATGCATACGCTCGCCCAGTTGTGTTGATAAATAATCGGGGTGCATATCCACCGCAATTTGGGTGTGCCTGAAATCATGTTCGGCACACATTGCTTCCAGACTGGCACTATAGGTTCTGAACACATCAGCCTGTTCCAGATCGCCGTCAATTTCAGAAAGCCGTGCGTGGCCTTCGTGCAGCAAACAAAAGCCGCTCTTCAGTTCTGCTCCCATCGCCAGGATGGCTGGCGCAGATGCAAAACCTGCGGGCAGCGTAAAATCAGTTGTACGCATTTCGTTTAATATTTCCTTAAGTTCTAACATATTCTGGGTAACTGCTCACCGGCCAGCCAATCGACAATGCGCCTGCCACCAAAGGCAGTTTGCATCTGCACAAGATGATGATCATCAGCAATGACATGGCCGATAATGGCGGCATCTCGACCCAGCGGATGCTTGCGCATGGCCGCCAGCAGTGCATCAGCATCGGTAGCTGCACAAATGCAGATCAGCTTGCCTTCGTTGGCTACATACAGGGGGTCCAGCCCCAGTAATTCGCAGGCCCCCATGACTTCCGGCTTCACCGGAATTGCTTTTTCATCGAGCAGCATGCCGACACCGGATTGCAACGTCAGCTCGTTCAGCGTCGTTGCCAGGCCGCCACGCGTCGGGTCACGCAAACAGTGGATAGACGGGGTTACTTCCAACATGCTCGCCACCAGCGTATGCAGCGCTGCCGAATCCGATTGCAGCGTCGTTGCAAACGACAGATTTTCGCGGCTTGAAAGCACTGCCATACCGTGGTCGCCAATACTGCCTGAAAGGATAATGGCATCACCCGGACGGGCCTGATCACCGGAGATATTCACGCCAGCCGGCACCATGCCAATGCCCGTCGTGGTAATAAATACGCCGTCGCCCTTACCTTTCTCGACCACCTTGGTATCGCCGGTCACTACCGGTACTCCGGCCTGACGCGAAGCAGCGGCCATGCTGGCGACAATGCGCTCCAGCTCGGCAAGCGGCAATCCTTCTTCAAGAATAAACGCGGCAGTAAGATACAAGGGCAGCGCACCGGACATGCAGACATCGTTGATGGTGCCATGTACCGATAGCGAACCGATATCGCCGCCGGGGAAAAACAATGGTGCAATCACATGCGCATCGGTGCTGATGACCATGCGTCCGTCAGGCACGGTAAAACTCGCCTGATCGTTGTACTGGCGCAGCAGCTCGTTGTCGAAGTGGTGCACAAAGATTTCATCAATCAATTGTGCCATGGCCCGGCCACCGCTGCCGTGCGTCATATTGACGCTGCCGTTGTTGATATCGAGTTTAACGGAATACGGGCGTTTCATGCCGCCACCTCCTGCTTCGTAGTTTCGCGGCGGAAACGGCCATAACTCCAGTAAGCGGCACACGCTCCTTCCGATGATACCATACAGGCACCCATCGGATTTTCCGGCGTGCATACCGTGCCGAATAATTTGCAGTCGGTGGGTTTATTCAGTCCGCGCAAAATGGCCGGACACAGGCAGCCTTTCACATCAGCCGTGGTGATGGCTGGCATGTTAAAGCGGCATTCGGCATCCAGATCGGCAAATTCATGGCGAATTTTCAGCGCGCTTTGCGCTAACATACCCAGACCGCGCCATTCAAATGTCGGACGCAACTCAAACACTTCCGCCATAAGCTGCTGCGCTTTACGATTGCCTGCTCGGGTGACCACGCGGGTGTATTCATTTTCGATGATGGCGGTTCCGGCATTGAGCTGACGGATCAGCATCAAAGTAGACTGCATCACATCCAGCGGTTCAAACCCGGCAATCACCAGCGGTACGTGAAATGTTTCAGCACAAAAAGCATAAGCCTGACTGCCGATAATGGTGCTCACATGCGATGGCCCGAGAATACCGTCGATGTGCGCGCTTGCGCCGCCTTCGGCCTGCAAAATGGTGCGCATCGCCGGTGGCGTCAGCACGTGATTGCAAAACACGCTGAAATTGTTCAGTCCCTCTGCTCTGGCCTGACGGATAGCGATGGCTGTTGGCGGCGTTGTTGTTTCAAAGCCGATAGCAAAAAACACTACCTGCCGCTGCGGATGAGCACGGGCAATGTGCAGCGCATCCTGCGTCGAATAAACCATGCGGATATCGCCGCCATCGGCTTTGGCTTTGAGCAGGCTCATTTGGGCACTGGCCGGTACACGAATCAGGTCGGCATAGGTGCAGAGAATCACATCATGCTGCTGCACCAGCGCTATCGCATTGTCGATGCGACCCTTGGGTAACACACAAACCGGGCAACCGGGCCCATGAATAAAACCCACATTTTCCGGCATTAAATCCTGCACGCCGAAACGAAAAATCGCATGCGTATGGCCACCGCAAAATTCCATCAACCGGTATTGCCGATCAGGTAAAGCCGTTTCAGCAATGGTTTTAGCTAATTTCCGGGCTATGGCACCATCGCGAAATTCATCGACGAATTTCATACGATTTCATCCAGCGTCTCTTCGGCTTCGTTCATCTGAGCCAGCTCATCGAACATCGCCAGCGTACGGTAAGCCTCTTCTTCACTGAGTTTATGCAGGGCATAACCGACATGAATCAGCACATAATCACCGATCGCCGCATCATCGATGAGCACGGTAGAGACTTCCTTATGAATTCCGGACAAGTTCACCACGGCCATTTCTGTGCTGGCATCAAGTGAAATAATTCTGGCTGGAACAGCTAGGCACATATCAGCGCTCAGCCTCCGCATGACCGATCAGCGCGACCTGCCGCATGGCCTGCAAGTACTGATACCACTGCGCCATACCTTCACCGGTGCTGGCTGAAACCTGTAACACCTTGATGCCGGGATTCACCCGACGGGCATAGTCGAGACATTGGTCTACGTCGAAATTCAGATGCGGCAGTAAATCGATTTTGTTCAGCAGCATCAACCCTGCGGCATGAAACATGTCGGGATATTTGAGCGGTTTATCTTCACCTTCAGTCACCGACAAAATGACTACCTTACAGGCTTCACCCAGATCAAATGCGGCAGGACACACCAGATTGCCGACATTTTCGATAAACAGCACGCTCCGATCATCAATGGGTAAATTCTCCATGGCATGACCCACCATGTGTGCATCAAGGTGGCAGCCCTTGCCGGTATTGATCTGAATCGCCTGCGCGCCGGTAGCGCGAATGCGTTCGGCATCCAGCACGGTTTGCTGGTCACCTTCGATCACGGCCATCGACAGCGTATCTTTAAGTTCGCTGAGCGTACGTGTCAGCAGCGTGGTTTTACCGGAGCCCGGACTGGAGACGAGATTTAAGGTCAGAATACCATGCTGATTAAACCAGCGGCGGTTATCGGCGGCATAAGCATTGTTCTTGCTCAGAATATCCTGCTCCATGCGCAGCATGCGCGACGGACTTGCAGCTTCGCTGCCCTCGCCATGGCCGCTATGATCATGCGTGTGATGGTGGTGCTCATGACGGTGGTCGTGAGTATGGGCGTGCTCGTTGTGCTGATGGTCGTGGCCTTCAATCGTTGTCTCTGCATGGCCGCAACCGCATGTTGTACACATTACTGAACCTCCAGTTCTTTGATTCGCATCTCTTCCCCGGCGACGATTTGCAGCGGATAATGCGCACAGTCCGGGCAAACATCGAAACGAGCGGAAACCTCAACCTGTTTCTCACAAACCGGGCAGATGGCAAGCCCCGCAATGCGGATAATGTCGAGCTTCGCACCTTCGGCAAGCGAATCACGCGCAGCAGCATCAAAGCTGAAAAGCATCGCCTCAATTTCAACACCGGCCAGCGCGCCTATTTCCAGCCGCACGGTTTTGACACGCTCAAAGCACTGTTGCCGCGCCTGCTCTTCGATCAGCTCAATGACGCTTTCGCATAAGGAAAGCTCATGCATAGCAAGCCCTGAATAAATGGGGGGAGAATGGTTTGAATGGTGTATGGTGATATTGCATGGATAATCCGTGTAACCCTTCCTTGCCTATGCTGCTTATGTCATCTGTGATTTGGCAAAAGATTCAGAACACACTCTGTTCGTAAGGATTAAAAACAGATGAACCCTTCAGTGCAAACGTATCTGTTGTCCTTTTGCGCCGAAATATTTCAGGTGGCGGCGATATAACCCTGCAACTGGGTTATAAGGTCGTCTTTTTCATGCAGGGTCAGTACAACGATATCCCGCAGCGAAATCAGCCCGATGAATTCATCACCGTCAAACACCAGCAAATGGCGACATCGTTTTTCTTCCATCATGCGCAGGGCTTCTTCGCATGTGGCATCAGAAGCAATGTAGAGATGATCGGTATGCATCACATCTTTAACCTTGACGGTGCCCGGTTCCCGATCCTTGCCAACGACGCGCATCATCAGTTCACGCTCAGTGAAAATACCGACAATTTTTGAATGGCTGGTAACCACCACTGAACCGATATAGCTCTCGGTCATCAGTCTGGCGGCTTCCAGTACGCTGTGGTGCTCATCGATGGTGGTGATGGATCTGTTGATACCCGAAGTGATTTTCATGGCTGTGTTCCTCTGGATATTTGTTGGCTTTGAAATGCCAATGCAGCATAGCACAGCGGCTGTTGCCTGTCATGCTTGTTCGGAATCACGTTTAATAGAATTCAACAAAATTCCTGAAAATTTCTATAAAGGCCGGAAAAGCGAAACGACATAAATATTCTTCGCTTTCGTCACAGGCTCGGATTGTCTACACTCACAACATGAAAATGCTCCTCTGTCTGCTCGCACTTTTTCTGACTTCGCCATGTCTTGCCACTGAAGATAACACGCTTAAAGAGCGCACCCGCGACATCCTTAATAAGGTTGATGACCTCTGGCGCGGCGAGTCCTCCTATGCCGTGGTGAGTATGCAGGTGAAAACAGAGCACTACAGCCGCAACATGCGTATGGAAGGATGGTCCAAGGGCAAGGAAAAAACCCTGTTCCGCGTGCTGGAGCCTCTGCGAGAAAAAGGCACAATGACGCTGAAGTCGGACAACCATATCTTCACCTACCTGCCTAAAACCGATCGCACCATTCGTCTGACCAGCGGCATGATGATGGGCTCATGGATGGGCAGTCACCTGACCAACGATGATCTGGTGAAAGAAGCACGTCTGGAAGAAGATTACGATGCAGAAATCAGCTTCGAAGGTATGCGCGATAATCAGCAGATTATTGAATTTACGCTGACGCCGAAAGCGGATGCCCCGGTGGTCTGGGGCAAGCTGAGCTTAATCATTCTGGCCGATGGTTATACCCCGCTGGTGGAGATGTATTACGATGAAGACATGGCACTGGCCCGCACCTTCATCTTTTCCGGTATGAAAATGCTGGGTGGCCGTGAAAGACCGGCTATCTTGCGCGTAACCCCCGCCGACAAACCGGATGAATTCACCGAATTTATCTACGAGAAACTTGAACTGAATATTCCGCTCAGTGACGCCATGTTTTCCAAAGCAAGTCTGAAAAACCGATGAGAATCCTGACGCTGGCAGCAAGAAATGTACGCAGAAGCTGGCAGCGTTCGCTGGCCACCATGCTGGCGATGGCCTTTGCCTGCCTGATTATGATTTTTTTTTCCGCGCTGATGGAAGGCATGATGCAGGGCAGCGAGCGCAATGTGGTCGAGATGAATATGGGCGATATCCAGATTCATGCGCCGGGTTACCTGGATGATCCCGATCTTTATACGCGGATCGAGCATCCCGATGAACTGGTTGAGGCCTTGCAAAGTAAAGGTTATCACGCCGCCAGCCGGATCTATGGTTATGGCTTACTGGCTGCCAATATGGCATCGGCCGGTGTGCATTTGCGTGGCCTTGATCTGGCACATGAGATGCAGGTCACCAAATTGTATCAGCATGTCAGTCAGGGTGAGTGGCTTGACGATGCAGACGCCTATGGCGTGGTATTGGGCAAAAAGCTGGCTGGCACATTGGGGGTGGAGCTCGGCGATGAAGTGGTCTTCGTCGGTCAGAGTGCCGATGGTTTTATGGCCAATGAACTTTTCCGGGTGCGCGGTATTCTCAAATCGGTATCCGATGGTATCGACCGGATGGGTGTGTTCATGCCGATGACAACTTTGCGTGGGCTGCTGGTGATGCCGCAGGGGGCGCATGAAATCGTCGTACTTCGGCCTGACCGGACTTCCGATTTAAGCGCGGAAACGGCCATCATCACTGACATGGCATCAGAACTGGAAGTGAAAAACTGGAAGCAACTGATGCCGGTGATTGCGCGCATGATAGAAACAGCCGATGTGCAGATCATCATTATGCTGGTCATTTTTTACATTGCGGTGGCGACGGTGGTACTCAATGCCATGTTGATGAATGTATTCGAGCGGATTCACGAATTCGGTATTATGAAGGCGCTCGGTGTGTCACCGGGACAACTGGTTGCGCTTATTTTTACTGAAACCCTGTTGATGACCTTGCTGTCGGCAGGCATCGGGCTGGCGGGAGGCTGGTGGCTTTCTTATTATTATCAGACGCATGGCATCGATATGTCGGCACTGGCCGGTTCCATCAGTTATGGCGGCATTGCATTCGACCCGATCTGGCATGCGGCCATTACGCCCAACGCACTGATATATCCGGTACTCTTTCTGTTTATGATTGCGGCGCTGGCCGTCATCTACCCTGCCGCCAAAGCTGCCATGCTGAGTCCGGTTAAAGCGATTTACTTCCGGTGATGCACGCATGAAGCTGAATCAACTTGCCTGGCGTAACATCTGGCGCAGGAAACGGCGCACACTGATCACGGCGTTTTCCATTGGTTTCGGTGTGATGTTGTCGGTGACCTTCACCGGTTCAGGTGATTACACCTACACCCAAATGATCGATATGGGTGCCAGTATGGGGATGGGTCATGTGACGGTCGAGCCGCTTGATTATCAGCTTAAACCGACCCTCGATAAACGACTGAGCGAAACGGATACCCTGCGTCAGCAAATCTTTGCTCTGGATGGCGTGGTCGATGCTACGGTGCGCATCACCGGTCAGGCCATGTTCGCCAGCGCCCGCAAAAGTATCGGTGGCGCCTTTATTGCGGTTGACCCGGCTTTTGAGAAGCCAGACAACAATCTGTTGCTGCGCTCGCTGGTAGAGGGCGAGATGTTCGCAGAAAAAGACGGACGAGGCATCGTTATAGGCAGTAAGCTGGCGGAGAAGCTGCATGTGAAGATCGGTAAAAAAGTGGTCTACACCACCACCGATGCGCATGGCGAAATTGTCAGCAATATCGCCCGCATCACCGGCCTGTTTTTGACCGGTATCGATATGGTCGATGGTAATATGGCATTGCTGCCGATTGCCAGTGTGCAGAAAACGCTGGGTTATGCCGCCGATGAGGCGAGCGTCATAGCTGTGATCATCAGCGATCAGCGGCATGCCGAAGCCATGCGCGACAGCATTGCCGCCCTGCCGCAAGCTAAAAATGCGGCGGTGCTGACCTGGAAAAAAGCGCAGCCGGATCTGGCCGGCGTCATCGCCTTCGACAAGGCTGGCAACTACATCAGTCAATTTCTCGTCGGCCTGCTGATCGCCGTCGGTATTCTCAACACCATGCTGATGAGTGTGCTGGAACGCAATCGTGAGTTCGGTGTGATGATGGCGGTCGGCATGTCGCCGGGCACGCTGTTCCGGCTGGTCATGGTGGAATCGTTCTGGCTGGCTGTGGTCGGTTTAATACTGGGTATCATCATCACGGCACCATGGTATTACTATCTTTATTATACCGGCATTGATCTGTCCGGTACTTTTGGCAGCGATTTCAGCTACGGTGGCGTGCTGGTTGACCCTGTATTCAAAGCCAGACTGTTCAGGGAAAGTATCATAGCCATTCTGGCCGGTGTATTTCTCTTGGCCTTGCTGGCCGGACTATACCCGGCATGGCGCGCAGGCCGTGTGCCACCGATTGAAAGCCTGAAAACAATATGAGGCCCATGCGATGAAGGAAGAGATACAAGACAAGATGAAGAACCCTATTGTTTCAATAGTCCGCCTGCGTGACGTGGTGAAAACCTATCGGCAAGGCAAGGTGGATGTGCATGCGGTGAATCAGGTCTCATTCGACATTCAGAGCCGTGATTTCGCCGTGCTTTGCGGACCATCCGGCTCGGGCAAAACCAGTATTCTGAATCTGATTGGCGGTCTGGATGTGCCGAGCTCCGGCAGTATCTGGATCGATGATGTGGATCTGTCGACGCTCAGTAACACCGAACTTTCACATGTGCGCAAGAATCGTATCGGCTTTGTCTTTCAGGCCTACAATCTGATTCCGGTGATGACAGCCTATGAAAATGCCGAATTTGTGCTGAACCTTCAGGGCGTACCGGAGGCTGAATGCCGGGAGCGGGTGATGGCAACACTGGCCGCAGTAGGGCTGGCCGGACTGGAGCATCGTCGTCCGGATGAAATGAGTGGTGGTCAGCAACAACGCGTGGCCATTGCCCGCGCCATTGTCACCAGCCCTGCCATTGTGCTGGCCGATGAACCAACGGCCAATGTCGATTCGCATACGGCGGAATCGTTGCTTGATCTGATGCAGCAACTGAATCGTGATCAGGGCATCACTTTTCTGTTCTCCACGCATGACCAGCATGTCATCGACCGGGCCAGACGCATCATTCGCCTGCACGATGGTAAAATTGAATCCGATGAAATCAGCCATTAAACATGCGCTGCGAATCATCCTTGCAGGATTGACGCTGCTGCTTTGGACTCAGCCCGCTACCGCTTTTTATGCATGGGAAGATGATCAGAGCAGTGTCGAAGTGCGTGGCCTGCTGCGCGGCTCGACGATGTGGATACACAATCCGGATAACCCTTTGCTGTATCAGCAACGCTCGGTTTCCGCTGCGGCTGTTTCAGCCCGACTGATGCTGGATGGCAGCTTCGGCAGCATGTTCAGTTTCGAGATGCATAGCGAGCTGAATGAAGTGCCGCTGTCATTGCAAAGCGGCGGTAGCAAGGTTTCGCTGCTACAGGGTGTCGAGCGCAGCAGCCTGCCTGAGCAGAGCTTTGATCATCGGCGTTCACATCTGCTGCTGGACAGGCTGAATGTACAATATGCATCGCCTGCGCTGAACCTGAAAATCGGCCGTCAGCCGGTGAATCTGGCTGCCACCTATTTTTTCACACCGAATGATTTCTTTGCCCCGTTTGCCGCACAGACATTTTTCCGCGCTTATAAACCGGGTGTTGATGCTATGCGCGCAGATATCCGGCTAGGCGAGCTTTCGCAGCTTTCGCTGATCTCCGTGCTTGGCTATCGCGCTGATACGGCCTCGGATAATGGCTGGAATACAACTCCCGATGCAGCACGACATGCCTATCTGGCCCGTGCATCGAGCGTTACTGGTGATTTTGAAATGGCACTGCTTGTCGGAAAAATCAAAAAAGAGGTCGTGCTTGGCGGTGATTTGCAGGGTGAGCTGTTCGAATGGCTGGGTATTCGCGCTGAAGGGCATGTGAACATTCCCCGTCAGAATAATCTGAAGCGAAAGGCGGAAGTTGCGCTGGGTATTGAGCATCGCTGGGAAAACACTTTCAATCTGCGTGCTGAATATTTTTATCATGGTGCAGGTTTGTCTGCAGCCCCGTATGCCCTGTCCGCTCTGCCTGCCCTGTCAACTCAGGCCTCGGTATCACAGGGATATTATATGGCACGCCAATACATTGCCGTGGGGGCGGGCTATGAATTTATGCCTCTGCTAAGCGGTGATGTGACAGCGCTCTATAATGGCACGGATCGTTCCACACTGTGGGCCGCCTATGCCCTTTATTCATTGGGTGATGAAAGCGAGTTAGCCATCAGCGGATCATACGCCAATGGCAAACGCCCGCTTGGTTCGCGTATCAACAGTGAATTCGGCTTGTATGGACAGACGCTCAGTTGTGAGTTGCGCAGTTATTTTTAATGCTGTTCTTCTGCCGCAGATTAAAAAATGCATGCTGAAAATACACAGATTCAATCTGAACAGGTTTAATCTGTGGCTTGATTTGTTAAAATCCTGCGTAGTAATTCAGGAAAGGCTTTGCAACAGTGTTCATCCACAGATGAAGGAGGTATAAAATGATTAAACACGATAAAATTTTAGTGCCCAGCGATTTTTCAGACGCTTCGGAAGAGGCTTTGCGACGCGCCATAAAACTGGCGCAGGTATTTAATGCTGAGGTGCATCTGCTGCATGTCATCGAGCCTTTGGTGCCGTTGCTGGATATGGAATCGGTACCAATGCTTCCCGATGAAGATTTGAATCAGGCGATCCATGACCAGTCCAGGCTTCGCCTGGCAAAGTTGCAGGCCAATGCAGACTATCCGCTGATCACGCATCTGCATGAATCTCCGGGCAATGCGGCCAATTTCATTTGCGAGTTTGCCGGGGAGCAAGACATTGATTTGATTGTGATCGGTCGTCAGGGAAGCAAAGGGTTCCTGGAACATTTTCTGATGGGTTCAACAGCCGAGCAGGTGGTTCGGTATGCGCCATGCTCAGTGTTGGTAAGTATGCCGCATGGTTTGCTTGCTGATTAACCGGCATCTCCGGGACGCGCCAATGAAGCGTGCCAGAGCTGCGTTTCAATTTCCTCGATAATCAGCGAGCGCACCTTGTCGATGCCACGCTTATCCAGACAGGATGTGGTCATCGGCAGTCTGCCGCCCAGCGCATCTTTCATTTCGCTTAAGCGTTTGCTGCGATCGTTACCTGTCAGCTTGTCAGCTTTGGTGGCGATGGGAATCCAGCGGATATCGCGTTCGTTCAACCATTCGATGAGCTGTAAGTCACTGTCTTTGGGCCCATGACGGATATCCAGCAGCACCAGCACCAGTTGCGCCACAATGTCACTGGTCAGATACTCTTCGATCAGTCGTGCCCATTTGTTTTTTTCGGATTTGGCGGCACGGGCAAAGCCATAACCGGGCAGATCAATAATCACCAGTTGTTCATCAACATTGAACAGGTTCAGTAAGCGGGTGCAACCGGGCCGTTTGGAGGCTTTGACCAGATCTTTACGGTTAAAAATCGCATTCAACAGTGATGACTTGCCGACATTGGAGTGCCCCGCAACGGCAACTTGTGGCAGAACAACTTCAGGAAATTGTCTGGAATCGGCTACGGAAAGCATAAATGATGAATTGGGCCAGTGGATTTGCATGCGGCTTAAGCTGCAACTTGCATTCGTATTCGACAAGAGAATGCGTGCGCATTAGGGTTTGCCTAATTTTTAGGCAAGGATTCACTTCATTGACGCAGCATATTCATCTCCCGGGTTTTCAACTGGGTAAACACTACATTGAAACACCACTCGTTCTGGCACCCATGGCGGGCATTACCGATCTTCCTTTTCGCATGATCTGTCGCCGTTTTGGCATCGGCTTAACGGTCACAGAAATGATCGCTTCGCGGGCTGTTGAGCAGGGGCGCGAGCGCACGGATCGCATGGCCGAGCTGGGCCCGGATGAATCGCCGGTAGCCATTCAGATTGCCGGTTCCGATGAACGCTTCATGATTGAAGCGGCGCGTTGGGCCGTCGAACGGGGTGCCGATTTTGTCGATGTGAATATGGGCTGTCCGGTCAAAAAGATTTGTAAGCAGGTTGCCGGATCGGCCATGCTGCGCGATGAGCCGCTGGTTGGCCGGGTTCTGCAAGCTGTGGTGCAGGCGGTGGATGTGCCGGTGACACTGAAAATACGTACCGGCTGGGATGAGTCATGCAAAAATGTCGAGAACATTGCACGCATTGCTGAGGAATCCGGCGTGCAAATGTTGACGGTGCACGGTCGCACCCGCTCGCAGATGTTTAACGGCCACGCCAACTGGGAAGATATTGGTCTGGCCAAAGCGGCAGTGTCGATTCCGGTGATTGGCAATGGTGATGTGGTTGATGGCGCAAGCGCGCTGGAGATGCTGCGAATTTCCGGCTGCGACGGCGTGATGGTCGGCCGGGCAGTGCAGGGTAACCCATGGGTATTACAGGAAGTGGCCGCCGCGATACGCGGTGAAGCGAAACCGGCCCGACCGGATAATCTTGAGCGCTGGACGGTGGTGGAAGAGCATTTGTTGCAGCTGGCTGCCCATCACGGTGAGGCTTTTGCCTCCAAAATGGCACGCAAACATGCAGCATGGTACAGCAAGGGTTTACCTAAATCGGCCGAGTTCCGGGGTTTGTTCCAGCGGCTGGATGACTGGTCGTTGCAGCTGGAAGTAGCCCGTGCCTATTTCGTCGAAGGACACGTGCCGCTTAGCGATATGCAGAAAGCCGCCTGAGCATGGAAATAATGACAGAGCAGGAACAAGGTAAGCACGTGATGTGGGATGAGGCTGGATTACAGGTTTTGCAGTGCTTGCCGGTGGCGGTGGTGGTGTGTGATGGTGATGGCAATATTTTGCTGGCCAATGAGCTGGCACAGAGCTTTATCGGCAACTCGCTGCGCAAATTGCAGGGTAAAAACTTTCGTGATTATTTTGCACCGACTTCGGAAATTGACCGGATTTTTCAACATGCCATTTCTGCCATGACTGTTGTATCCGACTCCATTTGCAGTCGTCAGGGGCATGTGCCGTTTTCGCTGCATGGTCAGACTCAGGATAATGGCTGGGTGCTGGTATTGATTCCGGAGGCCAAACGGGCCGAGGTTGAGCAGCAGGCACGGCGTCAGGAACTGGCTGAAGCGGTCGCCCGTATTGCCCTTGAGCGGGCGCATGAAGTGAAAAATCCGCTGGCATCATTGCGCGGTGCGGCGCAATTGCTGGTTGAGAAAAGTTCCGGCGAACTGAAGGAAATTGCTACGCATGTGATGCGGGAGGTGGATCGAATCCGCGTCCGTATCGACACCTTTTTGCAGGTTGCACCGCGTGCCAATATACAGATGCTGGAAGTGAATATTCATCATCTGATTGAGCGAGTGTGCGTTCCGCCAAAACATATTCAGTTGCACCGAGCGTACGATCCCGGTCTGCCGATGTTGTGGTTGCATGAATCACGTTTTGAGCAGGCGATTGAGAATCTCTGGGTGAATGCAATTGAAGCCGGTTCCAGCACCATTGAATGGCAAACAAGGGCGGCACCGCTGGTTAAATTACCCGATCATCACGGTATGGTGGTGGAATTGAAAATCACCAGCAACGGCAAGCCGATTCCCGAAAATTTACAGCATCATGTGTTTGAGCCGTATATCACGGCCAAAGCTCGCGGCAGCGGCCTGGGTCTGTCGATTGTGCAGCAGGTGGTGCAGGAGCATGGCGGACGCGTGCAACTGGAGAGCTCGTTTGGCCGCACCAGTTTTATTATTCATATTCCTTTGTATCTGAAGGCACCTGAATTTGGCAGGAGAGCAGCATGAAAGCGCTGGTGATTGATGATGATGATGGTATTCGCTGGCTGCTGAGCCGGGTTTTACGCGAAGAACATTTTGAGGTGGTCGAAGCAGGCACACTCAGTGAAGCTCGCCAGGCCATGCAACAGCCGTTCGATTTGATTTTTCTCGATGTGTATCTGCCCGATGGTAATGGCATGGACATGCTGAAAACGGAAAACCTGCAGGCGCCGGTGGTTATGTTAACGGCAGAAACAACTTTCGATCATGCCGCCGAAGCGTATCAGGCAGGCGCGATGGAATATTTACCCAAGCCGTTTGATTTGAATGAAGTGCGGCAGTTGATTCATCGCGTGCAGGTGCAGCCGGTCAAAGCGGTCGTTACGGAAGTATCTCCAGAATCCGGTGTTTCTTCGGAAATGGCGGGTCTGATTCTTGGCCGCAGTCAGGTGATGCAATTGTTATTCCGTACACTCGGGCGTGTAGCTGCATCGGATTTGACTGTCCTGGTCACCGGAGAATCGGGCACAGGTAAAGAACTTGTCGCACGCGAGTTGCACGCCCGCAGTCCTCGTCGTCACGCGCCATTTGTGGCAATCAACACGGCAGCGATTCCCGGTGAATTGCTTGAGGCGGAATTATTCGGCCATGAAAAAGGCGCGTTTACCGGTGCCAATAAAACACGTACCGGACTCTTCGAGCAGGCCAGCGACGGGACCCTGTTTCTGGATGAAATCGGTGATATGCCAGCGGCATTACAATCCAAACTGCTGCGCGTGCTGGAAACCGGCAGCGTGCAGCGCGTCGGCAGCAATGAAGAGCGTAAGGTGAATGTCCGCCTGGTGGCGGCGACGCATCAGAATCTGGCTAACAAGATTCAGAAAGGTGAATTTCGTGAGGATTTATACTATCGGCTGAATGTGATTCCGGTGCATATTCCACCGCTGCGCGAACGCCGGGATGATATTCCCGAACTGGCCGAACATTTACTGAAAGAAGCAGCACGCGAACTGTCCATGTCAGCACCGATTCTGCTTGATGATGCCATTGGACTGCTGAAGCGTTACAACTGGCACGGCAATGTGCGCGAACTGAAAAACGTCATGCGCCGTCTGGCCGTGTTAACGCCCGGCGCCAGCATCACCTTATCCGACGTGGCGCTGGCACTGGGTCAGCGACAGGACGATGAACAGGCCGAAACGCTTGGCGACACGGCGCACCGCTTCCTCAAGGAATACATCGAAAAACTCGGTTACGCCAAAGCCACCGGGTTGCATAAACATCTGCTCTCACAGGTCGAGCCAGCATTGTTGCAACTGGTGATGGAGCAATGTCAGGGCAACCAGATCAAGGCTTCGGAAATGCTCGGGCTGAACCGCAACACCACGCGCAAATTGTTACGTCAGTACGATATTGATCCGGCCTATTTCAAGTAAAATGACAAGCGGAATGGAAGGTCGGAGGATTTATCTGTGTTTGATTGGGACTGATCGCCTTGGTTCAGCCTGAACAGGTCCTGAAACCTAAGTCTGCGGGCACAGATTTCTGATATTCTGCAACAGCTCCAGGGGAATACTGATCCAGTCGACATCGGTCATTGCGACGATATCAGATGCGTAATGCACCCCACTCAACATATCCACCTCGCCGATAATATCGCCGGGCTGAATAGCTGTTGGCGGTTCTGCGCCGCCCTCAACCAGGGTCCGGGCCGAACCGCTGATCAACAGGCGAATATCATTGATGTCTGATTGCTTTTGACAAATCACTTCTCCTGCTTTGCTTGAAATTAATTCTGAATTTTCAGCAATACGCCGACGGGCATGCAGAGGCAGTTTGGAAAACATGGGGTTTCGAGAGATGAATGTCATTCGGTAGCGCATATCCAGCTGCGCTTTAAATAATTTAGCCATCTCTTCCGAACCATCGAGAATCGAAATCAAGTCTTCACGTTTTAATTCGAACAGACGACAGGGTTTAGTTGCTATCACATCGGCCGTGCGCTCATCGTGCTGGTACATGGCGAGTTCGCCAACGATATCCCCCCGGGACATGAAATTGATAATTACCGGTGGGTGATCCTTCGATGCCGACTCCAGCACCGTCAAACTGCCCTCCATAATGAGAAACATGGATGTTCCCTTATCTCCGGTGGAAAAAAGATATTCATCTTGTACCAGCGTGCGCTCTTTGAGCTTCATCACAACCTTATTCAGCGTGTCATCATCAAGAAAAAACAGAAATGACGGGTCGATAGCCGCAGTGCGGATTTCAAGGTTTTTGAGAAATGCATAACGCTCTTCCAGCTCCCGCACCTCATCATCCTCACCCAGACCAAGGAACAGCCCATGCAGTTTTTCAAGATTTTTGTGAGCCATCTCGACTTTATCCAGCCGAAAAAGAATGTTGATATAGGTTCGGAGAAAACGCGCATCTTGTGGAAAAACTTCGGCAAGCTGCTGATACATGGATTCCGATTTCAAGAGTGTATGATGCGTTGTTTCCATCAATATTTCCCCCGCTATTCCCCTTGTCTGTTGACGTGATGTAAACATGTGAAGCCAATAAACAAGCAGATTTATGACTGTAGCTGAGGCTCACAGATTTGGAATGTATCTTCCCTGTCACAAATGCACAATGCTGCACAGCGACTTCCAAAAGAACGCCCTGTTGAACCATCTTGCTCCACTTGATGAATCAGAGCCCTTTTCCATCTTTTGCTGATAATTATTTCTGACGCTTGCCTGCTCTAATGATATCGAAATATATAGTTGCAAATTTATGGGGAATGTGAGGTCTTGCTTCGCGGATGTATTATCAGTTAGTCATTGTATATCTGAGAAATCGGGGCGGTATATTCATTTAACACCCAATCATCCCTGCACGATCCGAAAAGAATATGCTGACCCCGATTTTCCTTTAACTGCATAGGTATCAATCTTGGAATTCTTTCGGGATATTTTTTAATTGTTCTGCTAAAACCCAGCCATCTGGCTTGTGCTTATTAGCTAACCACCTGGCACCATCGGCCAGCCAGCTTTTCCTGATAGCAACTACATTTTCTTTGTCTTCATCCCCATAACCGAATTCTATTCCACAACATGGACAAATATCATGAGTCGGAGTTGTAACATCATCGCCCCAAGGAGGGGATCAGTATCTAGACCACACACTCGACAGTGATGTTTTTCATCTTTGTGCATTCCAGTACTCCATTGGTGATGTGTATGCTTCAGGATTGTAGGCGCGTGGATTATTTTGGAGATCTGGCCTCCGGTTTATACATGGTTCGAGGAGTACCAGTCTTGTCTTTCGCTGAATCAGCCTGTTGATTCATCATCCTACTGCATATGCAAAACATGCTGCATGAGTGAGCGCAATTGGGCTGGCTTGATTGGCTTATGAAGAATGTCCAAACCTGCTGTCTGCATCTCTTTGATGCATTTGGGGTCCGTTTCACCACTGATAATAATAGCTGGAAGTTCGGGTTGATTCAGGCTTGTGCGGATTTCGCGCACCAGATTTGTTCCTTTCCAATGATCTCTTAAACGGTAATCAACCAGTAGTAAATGGATATCCCGTGATGAAGTGATGATTTGCATGGCTTCTTCAGGTGTTTGACAGGTGAGCACCTGACACCCCCAAAGCTCCAGCATGACCTTCATACCATCAATAATGAGCTGTTCATCATCTATAACAAGTACGGTGACCTGCATCTGAAGAGCTTCCTGTAGAGGTTTCTCCGTTTTATCCGCTCGAGTCGCGGACTTTAGATGAATGGTAACTTGTGTTCCCTGACCTAATTGTGAGTCCATTTTTAAATCCAGATTAAGTAGCTGGCAGGTCTGCCTGACAATGGATAAACCAAGACCAATACCCTTATTTCTGTCGCGTTCAGGGTTGTCCACCTGATAAAAGGCATCGAACACTTTTTGCAAATCCTGCTCGGCAATACCGATACCGGTGTCTTTAACCGTCACAATGTAACCATGCTCAGCGACAGCGCAGGCAATAGAAATATTTCCTGTTTGCGTGTACTTCAGGGCGTTGGAAATCAAGTTGCGAAAGATATTCTCCAGAAGAACAGGATCAGTTTGAACAATGACATCAGAATTTAAAATATTCTCTTGGTTTTCTGACAAACAAAGTATCCGGGAGTCGACCGAAAGAGATATCCCCTGAATTTCTGCGAGTTGGAGATATTCATCTTCCAGCCTGTACAACAATGGGAATAATTGAAATGCTTTTTGTTCGACATGAACCAAACCTGCCTCTAAGCGTGACATATCTAGCAGAGAGGTTAATAAGCCATTGATAGCTTGAACAGACAGGTTAATTTTCCCTAATATTTCATGTTGTTTTTTAGTAACTATTCAGCCCTCTGAGCAATCAAAGAGATTGCAGCGTTTGCATCGCCAGTAAAGATGGCGGTAAGCGCATCCGAGGCGGAGATTTTTCTTCTCTGGCATGTAAGCAGGTAACTGCGAATTCT
>Ga0210009_1000758_pt1 | contig 32549 bp, 20 predicted proteins | sample CryGeyCG2114_065_FD_185457 | JGI IMG/M metagenome (GOLD analysis project Ga0210009, IMG submission 185457) | Groundwater microbial communities from aquifer - Crystal Geyser CG12_big_fil_rev_8/21/14_0.65 (SPAdes) (version 2) | ecosystem: Environmental > Aquatic > Deep subsurface > Groundwater ...
ACCAAAAGATGATGTCAAAAAGAAGCCGTCAAGAAAGCGCAAGCCGCAATCGGTGAAGTCTGATGAGAAAAAGGACGAAAAGCCCGAAGCTTCTGTGATTGCTAGCACGCCTCCGCAAGAAAAGATTTCTGAAGAAAGCGCCTCTAGCAAGCCTAATAATGATAACAGCCCGAAAGCAGATGAGCCCACAGAGTTTGAAAAACCGGCAGCGAAAAGAAAATCAGCACGCAAAGGTTGGTGGAAGAAGTGAATGCCTTAGCTATAAGCGAGTAATTGCAGGGATAGCTAAGTTTGTATGTAGATAAATTGCTGGAAATTTAATTTGGCTGAGTATAATATGCCGATATGCAAAAATTTACTAAAATAACCGCCATAATCGCACCGCTTCCACTGCAAAATGTGGATACGGATATGATTATTCCCAAGCAATTCCTCAAAACCATCAAGCGTAGCGGGTTGGCAGAAGGCTTGTTCTATGAAATGCGCTTCGATGAAAAAGGCAACCGTGTGGATGATTTTGTGCTGCATAACGCGCCCTACACAAACGCAAAGATTCTGGTAAGTGGTGAGAATTTTGGCTGTGGCTCTAGCCGTGAGCATGCGCCATGGGCATTGCTGGATTTTGGTATAAAGGTAATAATAGCACCGAGTTTTGCCGATATTTTCTATAATAACTGCTTCAAAAACGGAATGTTGCCAATCAAGCTGCCGCAATCTGATGTTGACCAAATAACCGAAGTGGCAAAACGTGGCGAAGAAGTTAGTATTGATTTAGAAGCGCAAACCGTGAGCTTCGGTAACACGCAAATTAAGTTTCAAATTGATGGCTTCAGAAAACATAATTTATTAAATGGTTTAGACGATATTGGCTTAACCCTGCAAAATGGTAATAAGATATCAGAATATGAAGCGGAGCAAAAGCAAACAACGCCTTGGCAATATGAATATGGCACAAATTATGGAAGTTAAACCACACCCGACCCAAGCAGATGCATATTATGTAAATGCCGCGCAAGTTGCGTGTGATGGTGGCGAGTTGGGGCATCCGCGTGTGTTCCTTGAAGTGGATGATAATGGTGAAGTTGTTTGCCCGTATTGCAGCCGCAAGTTCATCTACCAGAAATAAAAACGCTGATTTCCTGTATATTTTTTCAGTTTTTGGCAAAAAACATACCATCTTAACCAAAATTTTACTCCCGCTTAATCATTTCTTATCTTTTTTCTGATGTAATTAAAGTTACTACAGGGGATTTAAAAAAAATGGGTAAGGATATGAGGCAGGAAAACAAACCGAATAATAGTAATATCAACTATTCCGATACAGCTTATGCAGAGCCGGAGGCAGTTCTAAGCAAGCCTTCAATGTATAAGGTTGTGCTGATGAATGATGATTTCACACCGATGGAATTTGTGGTTTATATCCTACAAAAGTTTTTCCATAAATCGCATGAAGAGGCAACCGGATTGACCTTGCAAGTTCATGGCGAAGGCGCAGCAGTTTGCGGGTTTTATACAAGAGATGTGGCGGAAACTAAAGCCGGAATCGTGAATGATTTCGCACGTAAAAGCCAACATCCGCTAAAATGCGTTTTCGAAGAGAATTTTTAAGGTTGCTGCGTGGTAGGTTATATACAAAATCGACCGAAAGACGGCGCGACATTCCACATTTGTGATGTACTTTCAGTCGTAACGGATGTGCTTGTTTCAATTCCTGATGAGCATTATAAGCCACAATTGTTGAATGGCGATACTCCGCTTCCCAGAAGGGAATATGCTACCGGCCTGATAGAGATACTAGGGTATGCCTCACAAGCAAATCTGAGGAACGAGCAGGGGCAGTTTGATATGTGGCAGGTGTATAATATTACTACAGAATTAAAGCCATTGTTAAAAGAGTCATTTCCGTTTTTGGCTGATATAGAATTAGCTGAGTTTCCACAAGATGTATCGGAAGAAGATAAGTTAGCAGCCATAAAATCTTGGGTGGAAGAACAAGTTGAAAAATATGGTGCATGGCACGAAGTGTTTACCTTAGAGCAATATCAGGATGCTTCTCTGGATACGGGGGCTAGCGTAAATGATAGCAAAACTTCCCGTTACAGAGATGAAAATCCAAAGCGCAACCCGCAAGAGCCGGATGGGACGGGGCAGAGTAAGTGATAGCTAAAATAATCACATTGAGAAAATAAATTGTAATATATATTAAAGCTCGCTTCGGCGGGCTTTTTTCTTACTCATTTTTAATATACCTTATGTGATGGAAAATAAATGAGGTGTTACCGATTTTGTTATTCCGCAATTCAGGCAATGACGAATCTTGCATTAGCTGGCAAAGGCGCGGAAAGGATGAAATTGTAATGAATACTAAAAATATTTGCGGCAATAAGGATTTATTAAGAATTATCTGACTAAACTCAATATTATGATATCACAAAACCTAGAAAAAACTCTTCACCGCGCGTTGGAAATTGCAAAGAATTATTGGCATGAATATGCCGGGCTGGAGCATTTACTGCTTGCACTTAGCGAGGATGATGATGCGCGCGCCGCACTGGAAGCGTGTAATATAGATATATTAGAATTGCGCACGCAGGTTATGGATTTTCTTGAAAATGATATGGATGACCTTATTGTTGATGAGGTTGAGGAAGCCAAGCCAACTGCGGGATTCCAAAGAGTAATACACCGCGCCGCCGTGCATGTGCAATCAAGCGGCAGGGCAGAGGTGAACGGGGTGAATGTGTTGGTGGAGATTTTTGCTGAGCAAGACTCCCATGCGGTTTATTTCTTGCAGGATCAGGGAATTACGCGGTTAGATATTGTCAGTTTTGCCTCGCATGGGCTAGCTTCAAAAAAGGTTGATAATGCTATCCAGCAAATCTCTGCAAAGCAAATTCAGAAGCGTAAAGAGCAGGAGTTGGAAGATTTCTCCAAAGATGAGGCTAATGAAGCATTAACCGCATATTGCGTGAATTTGAATAAACGCGCAAAAGACGGTAAAATGGATGTGCTGATTGGCCGTGAGCAAGAAGTTGAGCGCACAATCCAGATATTATGCCGCCGCAGCAAAAATAACCCGCTATTTGTTGGTGAAGCAGGGGTTGGTAAAACCGCATTGGCTGAAGGGTTGGCTTTGCGCATTGTACGCGGGGAAGTTCCTGACGTGCTGAAAAAAGCGGTGATATTCTCGTTGGATATGGGTTTGTTGCTGGCTGGAACACGCTATCGCGGGGATTTTGAGGAAAGGCTAAAATCCGTGGTGCAGGAAATTGAAAAGCTGCCGAATGCGGTATTATATATTGATGAAATCCACACAATTATCGGGGCAGGGGCAACTTCCGGCGGTTCTATGGATGCGAGTAATTTGCTGAAACCTGCTTTGGCGCGGGGTTCATTCAAATGTATGGGCTCAACCACATATAAAGAATATCGCAATTATTTTGAGAAAGAGCGTGGGTTGATGCGGCGCTTCCAAAAAGTTGATATTGAAGAGCCAAGCGTTGAGGATACCATAAAAATCCTGCGCGGGTTGAAGCCATATTTTGAAGAGCATCACGGAATCCGTTATACGCAAGATTCTCTGCGCGCGGCGACTGAGCTTTCTGTTAGATTTATAAATGACCGCAAATTGCCCGATAAGGCGATTGATATCATTGATGAAGCCGGAGCGCAAAAGATGATTATGCCGGAAAGCAAGCGCACCAAAACCGTGACGGTGAAGGATATTGAAAGCGTGATTTCCGTAATTGCGCGTGTGCCTTCCAAATCGGTGAGTTCCGATGATGCGCGCAAACTCAAAGGCTTAGAGAGCGATATTGGTGAGAAAGTGTTTGGGCAGGATAATGCGGTTGAAATGGTTTCCAATGCAATTCGCATGTCACGCGCAGGATTGCGTGAGCCGGAAAAACCAATCGGAAATTATCTGTTCACAGGCCCAACCGGTGTGGGTAAGACGGAGCTTGCAAAACAGCTCGCTTTTGTGATGAATATGGAATTTTTGCGTTTTGATATGTCGGAATATATGGAGCAGCACTCGGTCAGCCGCCTTATCGGTGCGCCTCCGGGCTATGTGGGATTTGACCAAGGCGGGATTTTGACCGATAAAATCAGTCAATTCCCATATTGTGTGTTATTGCTGGATGAAATCGAGAAAGCGCATCCGGATATTTATAATATTCTGCTACAAGTGATGGATTACGGTAAATTGACAGATAGTAACGGTAAAACCGTGAATTTCCGTAATGTTGTGCTGATTATGACCTCAAATGCCGGAGCGGCGGAAATGACCAAGCCGACCATCGGATTTGGACGTGAAGAAAGAATGGATGAGGATAAAGAAGCGGTGAATCGCTTGTTCACACCGGAGTTCAGAAACCGTCTGGATGCGGTGATTCCATTTGATTATCTATCACCGGAAACAATCTCCAATGTTGTTGATAAATTTATCGGACAGTTGGAAGAGCAATTGGCGGATAAGCGGGTGCGCATCAAGCTTGATGATTCCGCGCGTAATTGGCTGGCCGAAAAAGGCTATGATAAGCTCAACGGGGCGCGGCCATTGGCAAGGATAATTCAGGATAAGGTGAAAAAGCCGCTCGCAGAAGAGATTTTATATGGCAAGCTGGCAGGTGGCGGGCAGGTGACTGTTCATTTGAAAGATGGCGAGATTGATTTTGAATTTATCAAATCTGAATCCAAAAAGCAGAAAAAAGTAAAAACCAAGGCGGAATAAGCAGGGGTTTGCCTAGTAATTCCACCTTTCTGGGCTTTGTGCATGTTCGTTCACAGCTTCAATTATCGCACCGATTACATCAGCCCTTTCCCGTGTTCCGCTAAAATCTGCCTCAGATTCGGCAGATGGCTCGTCAGTTGGCTTTGGGGTAAGTGCGGCAGCTTCTTCGTAATATTTGCCGACAAACCATGCAGTGTAAGCATAAATATCTTCAGGGTCAAAATGCCCTATTTCAATGCATAATTTTAAATGCATTCTAAAGAGTGAGAAGATTCCATCAACCGGAACGCCGTAGTTTCTGATGAAATCTTCAGCCTCTTTTTGGCTTATGTTCTTAGCTTCTTCGGGAAATAGGCGAAATTGCAGAGTGTGAAGAGGGATGCGCCCAGCAAGATATGCATTCTTTGGATCAAATGGAGGCAGAGAAAACATCGGCACTGGCTTATCGTCATCCATGGTGTGGCTTGTATAATTTCTCAGTAAAACTTGCTATAATCAGCTATTCAGCTTTTGGAGCTGCTTTTTTAGTAGTTTCTGCTTTAGCTTCCTGCTTCTTGTCTTTTTTCGGCGCAGGTTTGTTCATCCAATCAGCTTTTTCCTTAATACGCGCTTTCTTACCGGTCAGACCACGCATGTAATATAGCTTAGCGCGGCGAACATCACCACGGCGCAATAGCTGAATTGATTCCAGAAGTGGCGAATAGAGAGGGAAAACACGCTCCACACCTTCACCATTGCTAATCTTACGAACTGTGAAGCTTGAATGAACTCCACGATTTTTCTTTGCGATGCATACGCCCTCAAAAGCCTGTATACGCTCGTTGCTGCCCTCAATAATACGGACATTCACCTTTACGGTGTCACCTGCTCCAAACTTAGGGATATCCTTGTTTTCGGTTAGGTTCTCAAGCTCTCTAGCTTCAAATTTTTGTAATTCATTCATATCAAAACTCCATTCGGGAGGTAGTGTTTAACAAAAGAGCGAAAAAAAAGCAAATATAAAATTCATATTCTTTACATTAAAAGAAAGATGATTATAAGCTCACAATATTTAATAAATTAAGATATTGTAAAGATTGGTTAAAAAGTTTTGTTTAGGTAATAATTTTGTAACATTGATTGTGTAGTATGGGTATGTTAAATATAATTAATTATTAAGGTGTTGGTTTGAGTAGTAAGGATTTCGATAAAGCTCTGAAATTTCTAACAGAACGCTTCCAAGGAAGCGGAAGCCACAAGGTCACCAAAGGTAAATGGGGCTATACGGTTTCTGAATCAGGTGAATTTGATTCCCTAAAAGACTTGAGAATTGATGCGGATTTTGAAAAATTCATCATGCGCGATTTGATTGCCGAGAATGAGGGGCTGGAACTAACCGGAAAAGGCTTTGACGGACAGGTGACGCTGGCGGGCGTTACGGGGATTTCATTGCAGCCATGGCTTGAGCGTAATGGTCATAAAGTTACATTTACTGAATCAGAACAGATAATCGAAAAATTGGATTCTAAGCTTAGCAAGTCAGATGTTTTGGAGTTTTCAGCGCGGATTATTACTGAAGATTATTTTATCAGGCAGGGCGTGCAGAATTTGCATCCGTCTTTGCAGCGCCAATTTCTTGATTCAGCATTCCACAGAGGGCCGGCAGCGGCAAACTGGATGCTGCATAATGCGGTGCGTAAAATCAATGGCGAAACTGAGATTACCCCAAATCCGGGTGCAGAACCGGGTTTGCCAGGGTTTGATGACCCGTATTTTGGGTTAATTCCACCAACAGATGCAGAGCAGGCGAAATATACGGCTATTCAGCAATTTTATTATGATGGTTTGAAAAATCCGAAATTGCTCAATGAGGTGAATGCGGCGGCAGCAGCAAATCCGTCTTTGGTCAATGATGCAATGGTTGAATTCCGCCATGAGCATTATAAGAAAGATGTGAAGTTTGATAATCTAATTGCCCGCAAAAATAAGGCAAATCCTGATTATAAGCCTTTTGAAGAGTGGGAAGTCAGGTTTGGTGACCCGAAAATTGATAGGCGCGATAAATGGATTAAGAAGGGTGATAACGGCAAAAATACCGGAAATGATGGCTGGATAAACCGTGCAAATTCATTTCTCTCGAAATATGAAGGCGATGTAATCAAATCCAAAGCGCGTGGCTATGAATTTGTGCCAATGCCGGAAAATGCGGAAGATAAATCATACGAAGAAGTGATTTCGCAGGATTTTAGAACTCCTCCATCTCAGCCCGCACCGAAGCTTGCACCGGAAGATACTCCGAGTCGGGCAGAAGTTGAGCCTGCTGCACAGCCTGCAAATCCCAACCAATCGGCATTGGAACAGATTTTTGCAGATGGAAAGCCAAAAGTTCTGCCAATCGGTGATTCTTTGATGAGCGGCGTTGCTAGAAAGCTGGGTGAGCAAGGTTTTGATGTCGTTGATTATGATTATTTCAAGGGCGGCTCTGGATTACTGATAGGCGCTAGTATTGAGGATAGTAACTCGAAAACCAGCAGAATCCCCGGAGTTTCCGAAGACGGTAATATTACTCTTTCTGAGGCTGCAAAAACTGCCGAATATGCGGTGATTATGGAAGGCACGAATAACGGATATCCACTTGACAGGCAAGTTCGTCATAAAGGCGAAGTTGTAACTGCAAATGATGATATTTATCGTGAAAAATTCACCCAGCTTGTGCGTGATGTGCATGAGGCAGGCATAAAGCCAATTGTGATTTTCCCTGATACTGCCCCAGAATCAAGACTTTCCAATCCAAAACTCGAAAGAATCCGTGATGTGCAGATGGAAGTGGTTGCAGATTTGCGCGCAGAAGGTATTGCAATCGGTGCGGTTGATTTGATGGCGAGCAATCTCGGTAAAGCTGCTTCTGGTAAGGATTTTATAAATGAAGGCTTGGATTATCCGAAAAGCGTTTATGATGATATAAGTAAATCTCGTGCTGGTGATAATTCTAAGGTTCATTATTCTCCAGAGGCTTATGCAAAAATTGCCGAAATGGCCTTCACTAAAGGTTTGGGCTATATTGACGGCGGAATGTTACTAGCAGCGCAAGAGCGCGATACGGTTATGGCGAGTACTGAGCAATATACCGCGCCACAAGTATCTCAGGAAGATTATTATGCAGGAGTGACCGAGCCTGTTGTGGCAGAAAATACTCGCTCCGATGCAGAGTTGGAATTGCTTGAAGAAGCGGAAGCGCACGGCATTGAGCAGCAACTTGCGGTGATGAATGCTCAGGAAGAAACTGCTGTGGATATTGTTTCCGAGGCAGTGGTTGCCGATGCAAAAACACCAGAAAAACCCACTGCTAAACCTGTGGATTATTCGATAGCCAAGTTTTATGAGCAAATGACGGATTTTGGAAAAAATCTGTTGGATAAGGCCGAAAAAGGCTATGCCGAATATAGCAGGGAAGTGCAAGATGCGGTGGTTGCATTGCGCGGTGATTTGGCAAAACCTGAAGCAGTAAAGGTTGCAGATAAAACTGCACCGCAAACTTCAGAGCCATCTACAGCCACTCAAGAAATAGTTCCTGTTATCGCAAAGCAGGCTGTTGACCCTGCCGCTATAAAAGAAAAATTCACAAAGGATTTCAAAGAGATTTCTGCCGCGCATAATGATGATGATATTCTGCCACTTCATAAAAATTCATCGCGCAAAGGTAGGGCGGATTTTAAAGCAGAAACAAATCAGCTTCAGGATGTGCTAGTGAAGCTCGGCTATATGCAGGAAAAGAGTGAGTCCGATAAATCTGCGCCATATCTTGCACCGTCAGAAAAAGGCGGCGGCTTTTTTGGCGGCAAAACATACGATGCATTTACCCAATTCCAGCGCGACTGGGGAATAAGCGCTGACGGGATTCGTCAACATGGTGCGCAATATGCGTTGGACGTGGCTTCTGTGCTTAACCAACAAACCGGATGGCAAAAAGGACAGGAAATTCCTTCGCAAATCAAGGGCGATGTGCAGCGTTTCAACCGCTTGAGCCTCGGCGAGAAAAAAGAATGGACAAAGCATCAGATTATCACGGATATATTTGCCGAATTATTTGGTGAGTCATTGGGGCTTCAGCCGCAAATGATAGCATCTGCCCCTCCGGCACAACAAAGAGAAGTAGTTGCAGCACCAGAGCCGCAACCCAAGCCTAAACCCGAGGCAAAAGTTGAAGTTGCCAAGTCTAAACCTGTGCCAGCGCCAACTCCGGAAGTTGCAGCAAAACCAGCACCCAAAAAAGACACTGCGCCACTATTGAAGGAGGGCGGGTTTGGTAATATTCCTGCAAGTGGAAATGTTTCTGAAGAGCCGAGCCTATCGGCACTAGGAGATGGTACAGGGGTTTCATCAAGCTTGTTGCCAGCTATTGATGGATATCAGGAGCAAGAACAGGTTTTGTATCGCCCGCAGCAAGAAAACAATCCGCAGGCAGTTGATAAAGATGGCTTCCGTGGGCCATATCATATTGTGATGGCGGCTGATACAGCCCCGCGTCCAACTGGCACTCCAGCGAAAATGGTGATTTTTGATGATGACGGCAGATTCGTAAAAGAATATGCGATGAAAAGCGGCGGAAAAAGCAAGGGATATGGTAGCGATAAGAGTGAAGGTTATGGTGCATTGCCATCATTTTATGAGGATTTGAACTCCAAGCCTGCTAAATTGGCGGGCACGCAATATAATAGCCGAGGCTTCTGGACATTTGATATTGATGACGGGGGCGACCCGCAAAAAGCGATTTCCGAATTCAGAAAGCAAGGAGAAGAATGGAGAGGCTATTCATTCGGCAGAATTAACGGTGAAAATGCAGGATTCTTCCAGAGAATTGAAAATCCCGAAGAATATAAAGGTGGTCGCGATAGATTCGGCATTCATCCTGATGGCCCGAATCAAGGTACATCAACAAGCCGCCAAATTGTCGGCACACATAAAGGCTCAACGGTAAATGCGCTAACCCATGCAAGTGATGGCAATAGCGGTTGCGGTACGTTCGTTAATGCGCAGGATTCAATTGAGTATCTCGAATGGTATAATAGCTTGCCGAAAGATATGCGCCCAAGCGGAGTTGATACTACTGATAGAGCTGATTTGGAAATGCTAAAAGAGCGTGGAAAATCGCCTTCGCAGGGTAGCTCAAGAGTTTTAATTGCATCCAGTGACCCGAACAAGGTGACAGAGGAATATGAATCTGCAGAAATAGCTCCGACTCCAGCTCCAGCTCCGACTTCGACTCCAGCCCAGACTCCAAAAACGGATGCGAATTTTGCAGAATTAGCGAAAAGTTCTGCTGGATTATTTGACGAAAAGGGCAGGGTAACGGTTGTTCCGGTGATGTCTGTCCCGCAAACTTTTGCAGTTAGTAAAATTCCAGAAGCATTCACTTTTAATAAAGGTAAAGGCCAAAAAGGTGATTTTACGGTTTATCTGGATCGCGGTCATGGGGATTATATCAATGGCAATTTTGCCCCAGGTGCACAATCAAAAATCGGGGTAGTACCGAATAAAGGGATTGAGGGGCGCGGAAAGCCTGATGAAAAAACGGTGGGTGTTAGTGAAACCGACCAAAAATCCATTGAGCAATATTATGTGGCGCAGGCGCTGGCGGCAAAAGGCGTGAATGTTCGTTTCACCACCGAGGGTGATAAAGTCCATGGATTTTCCGGTGGTACCGATCGGCGTGCATTGCAGAAATCATGGCAGGCACGCGCTGAATTTGCCAATAATGATATGGGCGAGGCAAAATCTGTGTTTTTCTCATTACATAGTAATGATGCAGATGCTAAGCAGGCTACCGGATATGAAACTTTCCATTATAGCGAGCAATCAAAAGGTTATGCCGAGGCTGTTAATAATGCAGTTGACCAAACCAGTGATTTACGCTCGCGCGGGGTGAAAACAAATAATTTTGCCGTATTGAGATCAACAAAAATGCCAGCTTTTTTGGTGGAGGCAGGATTTAATAATAATCCTGATGATTTTCCGGAATTGGTTGATGTGCCAAGAATGCGCGCAAGAGCCGAAAAAATGGCCGATGCGATTTATAACCAAATGGTCACGGAAAATGGCGGAAAAGTACCGGAATTAGTGGCAGAACGTCAGAAAAACGGTGCGGCGGAAAGAGCAGAAAGCCTGAATGCCGAATTAGAGCCAAAAATGCATGCAGTTTTGCGCGATGCGGTGATTCAGCACGGTATGTATGCGCATCAGAATATCAAAACCGAAATTACGCCTGAGAAAATGCAGGAATTCGCAGCGATTATGAATGGTGAGAAAATTCCTGAAAAAAGGCTAATCGCTTCCGCGCGTTCTCAGGGCGATAATACGGCGCTTATTAGGGATGCTGAAGGTAATGTAACCGATGTGGTTGACCGTCCTCCGGCTGAAACTCCACCTGCCGCCGAGCCAAGAGGGTTGCTGGCAAATGCCCGCGATAATTTGCGTGGCAGAATCAGGGATATATTTGACTGGGATAAGCCAACAACATATATCGCTGCTCTGAGCGAGATTGGTTATATAAAAAGCTCCGATATGGGTAATAATGTCGGGAGGTTCCAGCGTGAGATCGGAATTAAGGCCGATGAAGACCTTGGGCCAACAACAGAATATGCAATTCGTATGGCGATAAATTCCGTTGCTGAGCATGATTGCATCACAGATGAATGCAAAACCATGGCGCAAGCTTATGAAGATTTGCCGAAAAGCATAAAAACCGCAAATGCCTTTGATTTTGTTGCAAATCTTGAGCCTTCAAAGTTTAATCCTATACCAAGTCGTGCACCGGAGATAACAGAGGTTTTTGGTAGCAGATATTATCCTGAATTTGAAAAAGCCGGCAAATATTATAGCAAAGACCATAAAGCCTGCGATTATCGTGGTAAAACCGGTGAAGAGGTTGTTGCGCCTTATAGTGGTGAAATTGTAAAATCTTTGGGGCATCACCTGATTTTAAGAACCGATAATGGTTTGGATATAAAGCTAACCCATATTGACCAATTGGTACGGGAAGGTCAAAGAGTTGAAGCAGGTGAGGTGATTGCCAAAATCGCACCGGAATCCAAAAATGGTGGATATGCAACTCATCTGGACTTTTCAGCAAAAATAACCAGAACGGATGTTTTTATTGACCCTCAGGATATTTACCCTCAATCAATTTATGACCCTGCGCAAGCAAGCCAATTAGCAAGTAGGGATAATAATGCATTTTATATCCTTGGCTCAGGTTGGGTGAGCAAAGATCAGGCAAATGAGGCGGGTCTGGAAGAAATTGTACGTATAGCAAAACTATCTAGCGAAGAGCCAAAATCTCTGGAAGAGGATATTAGCAAGCATAGAATGCAGGTAAATGCTGATATTCCAAGCAGGGATGAGGTTGAAAAGAGCCTTGAGCAGCCAGAAAAGATTGATGTTGTTGCCGATTTAGCCGATAAATATCAGCGCGGTGAGTATGATATGAACGCGGATTCTCTCGAGGCGCAGACTTTGAACAAATTAGCGAGAGATAATAGTCAAGGTGTGGGCGGTGTCGCGTAGCCTAGCTTTTTAGCAAATCAGGGCGGCGTGATTTGGTAATTTCTAGCGCTTTGTCCTTCCGCCATCTCTCAATTTCTGCATGATTTCCGCTTTTCAGCACTTCTGGCACTTCTAACCCATTCCACTCTGGCGGGCGCGTATAATGCGGATATTCGAGCAGATTATTGGAAAAGCTCTCCTCATTATGAGTTTCCGCATTTCCCAACACACCGGGTAATAAGCGGATGATTGCGTCCATCAAGCTGAGTGCGGCTGGTTCTCCACCGGATAATATATAATCACCAACGCTAATTTCCTCGATTTCGTAATGCTCGATAACACGCTCGTCAATTCCTTCAAATCGCCCGCATATAATGGTGATTTCTGGGATTTTTGTCAATTCCTGCACTTTTTTTTGCGTTAAGGGAATGCCGCGAGGACTCATATAAATCGTCTTGCAGCGCGGAAGCGATTCTATGGCAGTTCCGAGCACATCAGCGCGCATAACCATGCCTGCACCGCCGCCATAGGGCGTATCATCAACATTGCGATGCTTGCCCAGTCCGAATTGCTTTATATCGGTTGCGGTATATTCCCATATTTGCTTTTTGAGCGCTTCACCCGCAAGGGAGTGCCCCAAATAGGCGGGGAAGATTTCGGGGAATAATGTCAGGATATTGAATTTCATGATTATTATGCTTGTTAATCGTTTTGTCTTAAATAAGTAATTATAATGTCATCATTTTGAAACAATATTGGATTAAAATTATATTTAAGACAAGTTTTACTAAAATTTTAAAATTTGTTTTAAGTAGAAATGCCTTAGCTCTTAGAAAAAGCGGTTCCCTTGACCGCTTTTTCTTCTTTTTAGATATAATTGCGTATTTTCCGATATTTTGTTATATTTCATCTATGTCATAATATTGTAATATGATAATGCTAGATTGAGGTTAGGAGTATAATGCATATATGGTAAAAACCACGTTACATACAACAGCAGGCGATGCTACCGTTTATAACGGCGATTTTGGCGGGGCTGAGCATGGTAGCAGGGATGGTGTATCCTGGGGGGTGAATACTTCCACGGGTATGGATATGGTGAATTTTCCATATAGCGTGGCATTGCATAATAAAGATTCAAGATTTCATATTGTCCGTGTGACCAACCATGATACCGGAAAATCTGCACTGGTTCTGGATACAAATTATATGGGCAACTCCGAAAGTGCTGGTGATACTACGCCAAAATTGCTGGAATATCTGGGTGGTGAGATTAAATATCACAAGGAAGGTGGTGGAATTACGTCTAACGTGAGTGAAGCGGAAATTGTTTATGACCCAAATGTGAAACCGTTAGATTCCGGCGGGAAAAATCAGGAATATTATCCGTGGATAGCAGGTGATAATGCTGAGAATTTCACTTTTGAAATTGTTGGTGAGATGAAGGTTAAAGAGCGCGGTGACACTGCTACAAACCGACTTGTGCATGACAGATTGCATGAGGTGAGCGATAAGCTCAATTCCGGTGAAATCACCGACCCTGCGAGCCTAGATTTAGCCCTAGGTGATGATTTTAAGGCTGTGGCTGAGCTTTACCCTGAATTTATGGGTGCGATTGAAGAGCACGGAATTGCCTATAAGCCTGATATCAAAATGCAGAAAGGCGAAACGCAAATCGCACGGAATGGCAAAATAAATCCTACTCCAGAGGAAGCAAAACGCCATTTGACCGCAGATTTAGAGCCACAAAAAGCGAACGAAACCAAAGAGGAATATAAAAAGCGCGAAGCTGAGCATGTTCTCTCAAAACTTGATGAGATGAGCCCAGATGATGCGATGTTCTATGCGATTATTGCTGCGATATTCAGTTGGGCAACCGGCAGAGATTTGGCAGATGTGCTAGAAAGTAAGGGTGATGAAGTTGAAAGAAGCGGTGGCAACCCTGCAAGACACAGAAATGTGGCGCGCTCAGTGCGTTCCGGTGATTTGGAGCATGATGGTCATCACAGAATGAATGATCCAGTGCCCATACCGGAAAGTCCGTTAAGCGATGCTGAAATGCTGGCTCAGGTTGAATCTTTAGCGAATGGGGCAACCGGCAGAGTTGAAAAAGTTGGCGGGCGGGCGATGAGCAAAGCAATGGATGACTTGAATAAGGAATTTGAATGGACAAGAACTCAAGGTGAATTTGCTGTTGTGATTGACTTAGGGCATCATACCGCGAATCACCCTAATATACCGGGAGGCAAGGGTTTTGGCTTTAATGAGTGGCAAACATGTTTTCATCAGCTTCGTCCATATGCAGAAAAAATAGCAATGAGCGGCGGCGCGGTATATTTTACTCATTCTGACTCGAAGGTTAGAAAAGGGAATAATGAAGATGGTGTCAAAACCGATATCGAGCCGAGAAGGGACTTTGCCGAAAGAATTATAAATGGTCAATATGGCGGAAAAGGGATCATGGTTTCGTTCCACCAAAATGCCATGCCTGAGGAATCGCCGAATGGGTTAGAAATCCTGGCAAATCCTAACTCCAGCGCATATTTATTTGCTAAAATTGCTATTGAGGATTTTGAAAAAGCCGGAATAGTAGGAAGCAGGACGGAAGGTGAACCTGTAGGTGCAATGCGTAATAGAGGTGTCAAAACCGATAGGATAGTCGGGATATTGAAGAAGTCAGATGTTCCGGTAGTTATCATGGAAACTGGGTTTCTTAGCAATAGACATGATAATAACTTGATAACCGACAAAGCTTTCTTAGATAAAACAGCCTCCAGCTTGGCTCTTAGTACTGTGCGTTATGCTGAACAGGTGAAAGGCATCAAGCTCGTTCCTGATAGTGTGGAAATGGCGGAAAAGCGCAAAAACCCTGAGTCAAAAGAAACAAGCAGCATCCCGAAAGAAGTGCAAGACAGGGTGAAAGAAGTTATGAGCGGAAAACCGAGTGCCGATATGGAAGTGAGTGCACTAAGCTTGGAAAAAGTCAGAGTCGAGCAAGATATGGTAAAAGTCGATTCACCACTTATCGGATAAATTTTCTTCAAAATTCCCCTTGCCACGTAGGTGGAATCCCTGCTAGAAATTATGTATATTTTAAGAATTCATAATCATTCGGGGAAAATCCATGGACAGGCAAAAAGCATTAGACTCAGCATTAGCACAAATTGAAAAATCATACGGTAAAGGCTCAATTATGAAGCTCGGCAGCCGCGATAGAGTGAAGGTGGATGTGATTTCTACCGGCTCAATCTCGCTGGATATAGCGCTGGGTGTTGGCGGTTTTCCACGCGGACGTGTTATTGAAATTTACGGGCCGGAAAGCTCAGGTAAGACCACTTTAACCCTTTCTGCGATTGCCGAAGCCCAAAAAGATGGGCTGGTTTGTGCGTTTATTGATGCCGAGCATGCGCTTGACCCAGTTTATGCCGGAAAATTAGGGGTGAATATCGCCGAATTGCTAATTTCTCAACCCGACACAGGTGAGCAGGCATTGGAAATCGCTGATACATTAACCCGCTCCGGAGCGGTGGATTTGATTATTATCGACTCAGTTGCAGCGCTTGTGCCGCGTGCCGAGCTGGAAGGCGAAATGGGTGATTCGCATATGGGATTGCAGGCAAGGCTGATGAGTCAGGCATTGCGCAAACTCACAGGCTCAATCAACAAAACCCAGTGTAGCATTATTTTTATCAATCAGATTCGCCAAAAAATCGGCGTGATGTTTGGTAATCCTGAAACTACAACAGGCGGAAATGCGCTGAAATTCTATGCTTCCGTGCGTATTGATATCCGCAGAATCGGCGCGGTGAAAGATAAGGAAGAAATTATCGGCAACCAAACCCGCATCAAAGTTGTGAAAAACAAAGTATCGCCACCATTCAAACAAGTCGAAATCGAAATCATGTATGGTAGTGGAATTTCACGCGAGGGTGAATTGATAGATTTGGGCGTGAAAGCCGGATTTATCGAGAAAGCAGGTTCGTGGTTCTCGTATGATTCCGAAAGAATCGGACAAGGTAAGGAAAATGCCAAGCAGTGGCTCAAGGATAATCCGGAAAAATCCGCCGCGCTTGAAGCAAAAATTCGCGGCAATGAAGAAAGCCTGCAAGAAGTGATGAGCGGTTTTCCGGTTGCGGATGATGTTGAGAAGCCGAAGTCTAAAGTGGCTGAAAAAGCACCAGATGCGGCGCTGGAAGAAGCTTCCTAAGCTTTTCACATGACGGATTTTCAAATTCCTGACTTTAGCGCGGCGCTAAAAAACGCTTTGGCAGAAGATATCGGCTCAGGTGACATTACCACAAATGCGATTATTCCTTCTGACACGCTGGGCGAATTCGTATTTGTCGCACGTGAAGATTTGCGGCTTTGCGGCTTGCCAATCATGCAAGAAATCTTCAAAACCTGTGATGTTGAATTGATAGCTAGCGAATGTGATGCATTAAAAGCTGGCGCTAAAATATTGAAAATCAAAGGAAATACGCGCTACATACTGACGCATGAAAGAGTGGCTCTCAACTTCCTTCAGCATCTTTCAGGGATTGCAACAATTACAGCAAAATATGTGGCAGAATTGGCAGGGACGAATACAAAAATCCTCGATACACGTAAGACTACCCCCGGTTTGCGAGCGCTGGAGAAATATGCGGTGAGGGTTGGTGGCGGAGAGAATCATCGCATGGGGCTATATGATATGGTGATGATTAAGGATAATCATATCGCCGCAGCAGGTGGAATTGCAACTGCGATAGAAATAGCGAAAAAACAGAATGTTAGGGTTGAGATTGAATGTGATACATTAGCGCAGGTTGAAGAAGCTTTGCGCGCAAATCCCGATATAATAATGCTGGATAATATGAATTTGCAGGAAATGCGCGCGGCAGTGAAGCTGGTCAATGGCGCGGTGAAATTGGAAGCGTCGGGCGGGGTCACGCTGCAACGAGTGCGTAAAATCGCCGAAACCGGAGTGGATTATATCTCAACCAGCAAAATTACCCAGTCGGCAAATTCTGTTGATATCGCGCTTGATAGCATATAGCGCTAAGAAGCTCACAAATCGCGGTGACGGATGGTAGGTTTGTAGCCCTTGTCTATCAAGGATTTGGCCAGTTTCTCGGCAACGAAAACGCTGCGATGCTGCCCACCTGTGCAGCCAATTGCGATAGTGAGATATGATTTCCCTTCCTCGCGATAAGCCGGCAAAAGCGGCAAGACGAGATTCAGCAAATTCTTCAAAAACGGCTTATAATTATCATCGGTTTTGATATATTCCCCAACTTCCTTATCCTTCCCGTTTTTCTCCTTGAGCGCCTCGTTATAAAACGGGTTTTTCAGAAAACGTGCGTCAAACACAAGGTCAGCCTCACGCGGGATGCCTTTTTTATATGAGAATGAAGTTATCGTAACCAGTAAATTATCGGTTTCCGAGGAAAAATGCCCGCGCACCCAATTGCGCAAATCGCTTTGCGAAAAATTTGAGGTATCAACAACATAATCGGCATTATCCCGCAGCTTTTCAACCAATTGTTTTTCATGGCGAATTCCGTCTGAAATCGGGCGGTCTAGCGCAAGCGGATGGCGGCGGCGGGTTTCACTAAAACGGCGATAAAGCACATCAGCATCAGCATCGAGGAATAAGAGCCGGAATTTGAAATCCTTGGTTTTTTCAACAAATTTTTCTGCCGAAAACTCCTTATTCCGCGCGTCCACACCAATTGCCAGCATTCCATTTTCCGGAAAAGCCTCAATCAGCGTGGGCAAAATGCTAAGCGGGATGTTGTCAATCGCATTATAGCCCAAATCCTCCAGCGCTTTGAGGGCAATTGATTTTCCCGCGCCTGAAGTTCCCGTAACCAAAACCACGTTATTTAATTCTTTACCCATCTATGCTATAATTGACCGAGGAGTAGTTTATGTCCAGAGGATTTTTCGGTGGTGGCGGTAAAAAAGGCGGCAGCCGTTCAGGCAAAAAGAGCGGTACAAATGTGTTTTCCCGCCGAGGTGCTACTCGTAAGGAAATGATTCAGGATAAATCCAGCCATTCGGTGAAGGATTATAGCGAGATGCTGGAAGATTTGCTTGATGAAAAGCTGATGAGTGAAGATCCGCGCAAATATAATTTCCATATGCCCGGTACGCAAGCGCCCGAAAAGCGTGAGATGACCAAAGGGCAAAAAGCAGCGATGGAACTTATCAAGCAGAAACGCATGAAAAAGCGTACCAAAAAGCGCGAGCAAAAGGTGGAAGTGATACCAAAAGCTTTTGGTGACGGGCCAACAGGCGGGCGGATTGATAAGAAGGGGAATATTATGGATAATAAGGGGCGAATTCTTTTCCGTATCAACCTAAGTACCGGCGTAATAACAAATAATACAGGTATGAAAGTGGGGAAATATAAGCCTAATTCATTGGTTTGCGACACAAAGATTCAGAAGATGATTGAGCGGCAAAGTAAGGCAAGTGATGTGTTTAACCCATTTGCCCCAAAAGAGTGATGAAATTCCTGTTGAAATCTCTGTGATTATGATATAAGTTCCGCGACCTATTGATAGCTCGGAGCGTAGCGCAGTCTGGTAGCGCATCTGGTTTGGGACCAGAGGGTCGGGGGTTCGAATCCCTCCGCTCCGACCATATTCGAACACGTATGCTGTTGATTTATATAGCATTAACCATTATGACTGAAACAAATATTGATAATGAAAATATGACAGGTTGGTTCATCTTATATAGTATTATTGCCCTAACAGTTATTGCTAATGCTTTCCTAAAGATATCAGGAGGGTTAGAGCAGAAATACTATTTATTCGCTGGGCTTGTTATCCTGACAATTGTCAATTTCGGCTATAGCTATGTATTGAAAACCATACCGATTGCTATTGCGTATACCTTATGGTCCGGACTTGGCATAACATTGCTTACTATTATGGGATGGCTAATTTTTAAAGAACATCTGACTACAGCCCAACTTTTATGGATGGGGGTTATCATTATCGGCTGTGTAGGCCTTAATTTATCGACAGCAAAGTAACCATGCCATGTCAAAATTGAAACAAAAAGAACAAATTGCTACATCCTCTAGAATTAACCGTGGGGGTAACGATACAGCGCGTAATATATGATGAGAGATTAGCTTTTTACGACATTCAGGAATTTTTTAGATAATTGGAAAATAAGTAATCTTAACTCTGGAATGGTTCTAATAACGTCCACTCGCTCCGACCATTTTTAAAATCAGCCAAAGCGCAACAGCGCGGCTGAATTTTGGAAATGATTTGAATTTGGGATGAGAACGAAGTTCGACACCGAGGGCAACAGCCCGAGATGCGGGGAGCGTAAGCGACTCAATCCTGCGGCGAAGGTTGTTGAAAAGAACCGCTTTTAAGCGGTTTTTTTAATGGATTGGATGGCAGGTGAACCGCCGAAGGGGGGGCAAAAGATTAGTGAAGCTTAGCGTTTGCAACGAGGCTCTAGCCCGAGCACATCCTATCGCTCCGACCATGTTTTTGAAGACCTAACATATTGAATTAACTATTTCTTCTGCCAAAGAATGTATAATACGAAAAAAAGCTAAATACTCTAAAAAATTAGCTTATTAGGTTAGCAATAAATATTTCTCTCAGCATTTTTATTGAATTGAAGAAATAAATAGCTAAATTATAACAATATAATAAACTGAAGAAAATATGCTTAAAAGATTATCAAGAATATTCCTGATCATTAACATAAAAACCGCAATTGTCACAGCAATGGCGGTAGCATCAACATTTATATGCTTAAATTACGATATAAAAGCTGATTTTCCTTTAACTCTTCTTGCTACAGCAGTTGTCTTTCCAATAGTTTTTTCGATTAGCGGAGCATATAAAAGAAGAGAAGCAGCACTAGACGATTATGGAATTATTAAAGCTCACAGTAGAGCTATTTATCTTGCCAGCCGAGATTGGCTGGAAAATCCAGAACAAGATACTTTAGATAAAGCTAAAACACATTTTTTCGATCTTATGAGTTCCTGTAGAAAAATGTTTTCTGACCCGATAAAAAACATGCCGGAGAATGAAGATGAGGTTTACCGCAATTTTTCGAAGATTTCTAAATTTATCAAAGAAGATTTACGTAAAAAAGGTCTTGCATCTGGAGAATGCTCTAGACTGAATCAATATCTGAGCAAGATGATTTCTGCCTTTGAAAACATAAAGCATATTTACCAATATCGCACACCGCGGACATTAAGTGCATTCAGCGACTTTTTTATTACAGTTTTACCCCCATTATATGGGCCATATTTTGCATATATTTCTCAGGACTACAGCCCTGGATTGGAGTACGCCATGCCCGTTCTTTTCTCTGTTATTTTGGTTAGTCTGGATAATATTCAGAACCACCTAGAAAACCCTTTTGATCAGATTGGAGAAGACGATATTAACATTAATGCTGAAAAGCTGATAGTCAAACTGAAACTAGAATAAGACAGGAAAAGTTGTCATTTAGCCAAACTATTACGTTCTTTATAGAAATTTATTTACAGATACTATTAAGTCAGAGTGTATGGGTGCTTCTACCTATCTGAAAAACAACCAATCTCAATTCAGGAATGGTTCGAAATGCGTTCACTCGCTCCGACCATTTCTAAAATCAGCCAAAGCGCAACAGCGCGGCTATTAGCTGCATGCTGCATTTTCATCCTTAGATAGCTAAAAATAAAAGCGGGGAATCTACTCTACGGAATGAATCGATCTGGTTCTGCGATTAAATAGCTTATTCTCTCTCTTATCAGCTATGTCATCATTGTCGATACCAGAAGCCGGCTCAGCATCCTGAATATTATCTTTTTTTGGCGTGGCGCTCAGATAAGCTTTTGTAGTAGCTTTGATATTGACCTGAGCAGAATTTGCTTCTCCGGCACTGGCAATATTGGCAAAAGTAAAAATTAGAGCTATTGCGGTAAATATTATTTTAGCTTTCATGAGAATCCTTTTTTGATAATGATTATCATTTAGCATAAAAAACACCACAAATGCAAGAAAAAAGAGCAAGTTTTATTGTCAGCTTAATAAAGCTTTAACCAATAGGTTGTAGATAATGTTACATCAGACGAAGCAACCCATCGGATTTACAATAATGAAATATAAAGGCTTTAAGCTCTTAAGTGCTGTTTCTCTTAGTGCCATAACTATGGTAATAGCTTCAAATGAGGTGCAGGCAGATAGTGAATTCTTTCAGCCCTATTTTGAGGCGGGGATGGTTCTGGAATGGCAAAATGAATATCGTGCCGATTCTGACGATGCAACAATAGATGATACAAATAATTCATTTTTAAATGCCGAATTTGTTCCGGTAATAGGAATTAATGAATATATGTATTTTGATGCTGTATTAATCATGGAGCCGTTAGACCAAGCCGCAACTTTGAATGCTAATGATGATATTTGGTTTGACCGCGAAGGTATATTTTTTGAAGAATTGAAATTCAATTTCGAGCAGGGCAACTATCATTTTATGATAGGGAAATTTAATCCTGTTTTTGGTACGGCTTGGGATAAGGGGCATGGTATCTGGGGTGCTGATTTTGCCGAAGATTATGAAATTACCGAAAAACTCGGCTTTGGCGGTTCTTATACATTTGAAACCAAAGAAAACGGCTCATACACAACATCTCTGGCTGTTTTTAAGGCTGATAAAAGCATCCTGTCATCTTCCGAGATTAGTAAGCGTGACAGGGCGAGGTTATCTGATGGCGGAGCGAGCAATACTGATGGAATGGAATCATTCTCATTCGGTTTGGATGTCGAGAACGCTTTTGGTATAGAGAATTTAGCCTATCATGTTGGTTACAGAAGTTTGGCAGAGCAGGATAGCGGGCAGGGCGCAACAACAGATGACGAAAATGGCTATGTATTAGGATTATCGTACTTAACGCCGATAACTGATGAGGTGGAAGTCGATTTACTTGGTGAAATTGCCCTTATAAACAATTTTGCTGGTGTTAGGAATGATGATTATTCATATTATACTGCCGGTGCGCAATTCTTCTATGAGAACTGGAACGCAGCGCTTAGCCATACAGTTAGAGATATTGATGCAACCGGAGTGGCGGGGGATTTCACAGATAATCTAAGCCAAATTTCGGGCGGTTATGATTTTGGCAATGGTTTCTCTGCCGAAGTTGGATATAAAATCGCTGAAGAGGCGAATGTTGACACAGATACTGCAGGATTTTTGCTAAGATACACAAGGGAGTTATAAATGAGCAAGTTACGTACATTACAATCAAAATTCACAATAGTCGGGCTAATTACATTTGCGCTAGTTGTTGTACTAGCTGTAGAAAGTTACATGGCATCGTTAGATTCTAGACGAGACGCTTCGCAACTGCTTTCAATCTCAGCTATTATTCAACGCCACATGGAAGGCGACATGATGCATGATGCAATTCGTGGCGATGTTTTGGGCGCGATTCTCGCTGGCTTAAAATCTGACAGACTTGGGGTAAAGCAAGCAGGTGAAGACTTGAATGAGCATTATAGTAAATTTAAAGAAAACTTGCTCGTAAATAAGGACGAGGAGCTGCCGGAGGATATTAAATCTATTTTCGGCACTGCTTTGGAGGCACTGGAGAATTATAATAATTCTGCGAAAAAAGTTATCTCAAATGTTAGTGATGGCAAGGGATACGAATATGCTCTTAAGAGCTTTGAAGATAAGTTTGAAGCAATGGAAGCAGAGAATGAAGCCATCTCGGACAAAATATCAATATGGGCTGAAGAAGAAGAGGAAAGGTCGAGCACTTCGGCGCAAGTTTTTGAGAAGCTTGTATTGATTTGCTCTGCTTTAGCATGCCTTGCAGCTTTGTTCTTGCCTATATTCGCTTGGAGAAAAGTATTTGTACCGCTTAGAAAAGTCACAGCTACTATGGAAAAAATGGCAGGTGGTGATTATGAAGTTGAGATATCTGGAGAAAATAGAAAAGATGAAATTGGCGATATTGCAAAAGCAGCTATTGTATTTAAAAATAATGGTTTGGATCGCATTCGCTTAGAACAAGAGCAAAAAGAAGCTGAAAAGCGGGCTGAGATTGACAAGAGAAAAGCTATGAACGACCTTGCTGACAGATTCCAGAGCAAGGTTCAAAGTATTATACAAACCGTTGCGGCTGCAGCAACGGAAATGTCTGCAACTACCGAAAATATGGTTACCATGATAAACAGCGCCGCAGATAAATCTTCAGATGCAACTATGGCCTCAGAAAACACGGCTAGCAATGTAAGTAGTGTCGCATCTGCCTCGGAGGAGCTGAGCGCTTCGGTTAGGGAGATATCAGACCAAGTGCAGAAATCAAGCCAGTCTGCTAGAGATACGTTGGATAAAACAAATTTGGCAGACCAAAGCGTGAATTCCCTCAAAGAATCTACGGAAACTATTGGCGAGGTTATCGGTCTTATTGATGATATTGCCGGGCAGATTAACTTACTCGCCCTTAATGCTACAATAGAATCTGCAAGGGCAGGAGAGGCCGGCAAAGGCTTTGCCGTGGTTGCTAATGAAGTTAAGAACCTCGCAAGCCAAACCGTAAAAGCGACGGAAGATATTTCAAAGAGAATTGAAAGTATGAAGAATGCCTCTTCGGAAGTAATTGCTTCTTTGGTTGGAATCAAAAGCTCCGTTGAGTCTGTAAATGAATATGCAGGTGGGATTGCTTCAGCCGTAGAAGAGCAAAGCTCAACTACTAAGGAGATTTCTTCTAATATGCAAACAGCAGCAGAAGGAACTCAGGTTATAAGTGATAATTTGAGAGATGTTAGCGCAACATCTTCAAGTGCCTCAACTGCGGCAAATGAAGTTTTTGATGCATCCGTAGAATTATCCCATCAGGCTGAGAACCTTGCTAAAGAGGTAGATGAATTCATTGCAGAGATTAGAGGAGCTTAGGTTGGCTTAGCCTTTGCTTCTGCTTCGAGAGTCAAGAAGGCTTTGGTGCATTCCTATTGAACGAAGCTCTGCCTTTTGGGGGAACTTCTAGGTACATGCCATGCCCATCAAAGAGCCTGTATGTCTTATCCTTCGGCTTAGCGTTCTCAACTTGCTTTGCAGTTAGCTTTCCCATTGGCTCAAATCCTTTGGGGAAACAAATTATTTCCCTATTATCATGTTTCCCTTTTATTTCCCCTAAAAGAGTGGGATTTAACGAGACAGCATGATATTACATGAGACTATCTATAGCACAAAAAGCCTTGCGTGGCAAGGGGTTTGCGAGGCTGCGTGAGGTGATATGAGATGTAGTGAGATTGGTATGTTTGGCGACCCCTACGGGAATCGAACCCGTGTTCCCACCGTGAAAGGGTGGTGTCCTAACCGCTAGACGAAGGGGTCGCAAATCAGGAATAGGAGCTTTTAACAGATTGTTTTTGACACGTCAAAGATTTCTTTACAATTTTTGTCGAGATATTGCTTCTTTAAATTACGCTATGTGTATTATGTGTATGATGCATAGTTATCAAACCAACGAGTGATCAGCTAGATGGCTCAAAGTTCCAAGGTATATAAGATGAATTATGGGAATTTGGCCTAGATTGGAGAAATATTTTGCAAATGCGGTGTATATAAGCTATTAAATTCTGCGGCGCTTACTAGGTATTTATTAGCATACGTGTCGCAAAAACTTATTCCAAGCTGTTATGATAAAAGTCATATTCGTAAACTTATTATTGCTAATAATTGCTATGGCAATGCCATCTCTGGCTTTGGATGTTCCGACTTCGGCAGAGTCTGAAAGAATAACTCCACTGCAAAAGAGTCTTCTCCCTCAAAGAATAGGGGATGAGGACGTTAAAATGCCTAGGTCGCTATCGGGCTTAAGCACGCCGCCGAAAGGTGCAAAAGAAATTGTATTTGTTTTAAGGGGTGTAGAAGTTGATGGGATGACCGCATTTAGTAAGTCTGAAATATCAGCAATTTATGATAAATATCTGGATAAAGAGATAAGTTTAGACGTGATATGGTTAATAGCAAATGAAATTACCGAGAAGTATCATAATGAAGGTTATTTCTTGTCGCGGGCATTTATTCCTGCCCAAGAAACGGAAAGTGGTATAGTGATAATACGGGTTGTTGAGGGATACATAGGCGAAGTTATCCTCGATGATGATGATTTGAGTAATGAGTGGCTTATAAAGCGTGAAATCAGAAAAATTGCCGAAGCCAAGCCGATAAAAGCGCAAGAAATTGAGAGTTTTCTACTGAAATTGAATGATTTGCCGGGCGTAACTTTCAGAGCGGTTCTGGAGGCTTTGCTCGACAATGAGGGTGGAGTTAGGCTGAATCTTTTGGCAAATGATGAAGCTGGCGTGGGTATGATAAGTTATGATAATTTTGGTTCAAGATATTTGGGGCCATATCAATTGAATTTTAACTATCATGATAGCTTGATTTCCTTGCAAAATACGAATATTTCTCTACTCGCAACTACACCAAGTGATGAATTGAAATATATTGCTCTTAGTCATCAAATTCCGATTCTTGCAGGTTTGAATTTGGAGCTGGGTGGGAGTTATGTAAAGGCGGCTCCTGGGTTCTCGTTGGAAAATGATGAGATTCGGAGCGATTCTGTCAATGCTAGCTTGGGGCTTAATTACCAAGCCATTCGTCAGAGGGAAGAGAATCTGTTGCTAAACCTTGTATTGGATGCGAAGAATACCAATAGTGAAACTCTAGGTGCCCCATTAACGCGGGATAGAATTCGGGCACTGCGCTTTGGTGCTTATTATGATACATCAGACGAGTGGAGTGGTTATAATTATTTTAATTTTGTTGTTAGCCGTGGACTAGGCATTTTTGGCGCAAGTGAGGATGGTGATTTGAACTTATCACGCGCGCAAGCCGAGGAGGATTTTATAAAATTAGAGGCTTATTATACGCGTATGCAGACTGTAACTGATGATATTTTAGCCATTGCATCCGTTAGTGGGCAGCTATCCTCCGGAGCTTTGTTTTCCTCTGAAGAGTATGGCTATGGTGGCCAAGGATTTGGACGCGCTTATGATGCATCCGAAATTGCTGGAGATGAAGGTGTGTCTGCTTCTTTGGAAATGCGCTATTTAGGTGTTGAAAATATAGAAAATATAAGGCTAGTTCCATATGCTTTTTATGATATTGGGAGAGTGTATAACGATGATATTGCGCAAATAGGGCAAATCTCTGCAAGCTCCGCTGGGCTTGGAATTTATGCTGCGCATGAATCTGGAGTTGCGGTTAATTTAGGTGTTGCTTTGCCGCTTACGAAGACCACTGATGCGCCGCAGCTGGGAAGTGAGAAAAATCCAAGGATTTTGTTTAGCGTTAAGAAAACTTTCTAATTAAAATACAGTGGTTTATTAAGTCTGTGTTAACCTTGTTATGGTAGCATTATGTTATGGTATTACAACCAACAAGGGCTGAGCTTAAGAGGCTAGAGTCAAGGCTCGTAAGGGTTTCGCGCAATGTATCGCTTGCGGCGGCATTGTTTTGTAGTACCTCTCTTTCAGCGATGGCGAATCCTGAGGGGGGAGAGATTTCTTCCGGAAGTGCTGATATATCTGAATCTGGCACTAAGCTAGATATTCACCAGCATAGCAGCAAGGTTATTATAGATTGGCGCAGTTTTGACATTGATGTGAACGAGCATACCGAATTCCATCAGCCTTCAAATAATTCTGTAGCACTAAACCGCGTGAATAATGCGAATCCATCGCAAATCATGGGTAAATTAACCGCTAATGGCAATGTCATATTGGTTAACCCGGCAGGTATTAGGTTTGGCAAGGACTCGGTAATTGACGTAAATGGCCTTGTTGCGACAACATCTGATATCGATAATGATAAATTTATGAACAATCAGAAGCTTAGCTTCAATAAGCCGGGGAATCCTGATGCGAAAATCATTAATGAAGGGAGAATAACTGCAAAAGAGGCTGGTTTGGTTGGCTTAGTTGCGCCAAATGTTGAAAATAGTGGGGTTATCAGAGCTGGGTTAGGCAGGGTTGAACTTGCTTCTGGAGATAGTTTCGCGGTGGATATGTATGGTGACGGCTTGATGGAAATCGAGGTAAGCGAAGCCGTAAAGAGCCAGCTAATCAAGAACACAGGAACAATTGAAGCTGCAGGTGGTAGTATAATCCTAACCGCCGCAGCAGGGAAAAATATCGTCAATAGTCTGATAGATATTAAAGGGGAACTTAAAGCTCCTGCTGTTAAGCAAAAGAACGGCAAAATCTTTATTTATGCTGAAGGCTCAAATGCGGTCAGGAGAAATGTAAAAGCCGATAAAGATAAAAAACAGGGCAGCAGCACCGTAAAAATTGCCGATGCGGTTTTGGATGTGTCCGGCAAGAATGCTGGAGAGCAGGGCGGGGCAATTGAGATTTTGGCTGATAACATCGCAACTTTGGGGAATACATTAATTGACGCTTCGGGATTTAATGGTGGTGGTGATATTAAAATCGGTGGTGATTATCTTGGTACAGGTGATACGCCAAACGCAAAATTCTCATTCATCGGCTCGGGCACAAAAATCCACGCTGATTCAATTGGCGATGGCGATGCGGGTAGGGTGATTGTTTGGTCTGATGAAAGAACGGATTTTTATGGTTTAATCACAGCTTTAGCAAAAGGTGTTGGCGAAAGCGGGTTTGTTGAAACTTCAGGTAAGAATAAGCTTAATGTGAGCGGTCTAGCCTTAGCAAAAACATGGTTACTAGACCCCAACAACATCACTATTCAAACCGCAGGTTCGGATACAAATGTAAATGCTACTCCAAACTTCACAACCACAAATGATGCGGCGATAGTTACAACAGGTAGCATAGAAACAGCTCTTAATGCAGGCACAGACGTTTTGATTCAAACCAACTCCGCTGGCACGAATGCGGAGGGAGGACATATCACGGTTAATAATGCTATCAGTAAATCTGCCGGCGGCGATGCAACATTAACTCTTAAGGCGATTGGCGATATAATCTTTACATCAGGGGCAAATATAGTTTCTACGCTAAACAAGCTGAATATTGTTTTAAATTCCGACTCTGACGCAAATAGCGACGGTGCGATTAGCATAACCGGCGCAACTTTCACCACTAATGGCGGCAACATAACCTTAGGCGGCGGTGCAGACCCAACCACTGGCAAAGCTCATGGTAATGCAACTTATGCAAGCGGTGTAACTATTGATGGCTCTAACTTCACCACAGGCGCGGGGAATATAATAATAAACGGCGAGGGGGATGATGCTGGTGATAATAATTTTGGCGTAAGACTAACAAATACAAGTTCACTATCTTCAACAACGGGTAATATAACGCTGAGTGGTCAGGGTGGTAATGGTGGAGCTAGTAATTATGGGGTTTATATTGATGGTGATTCAGATGATACAAATGATGAAATTAGCACAGTTGATGGAGATATAAGTATTACTGGGGTTGGTGGCAATGGATCAAGCATTAGAAACTATGGTGTTTCTCTTGCTCTAGGTGCCCGTATAGTTTCATCCGGTACAGGCGCAAGTGCTGGAACTATTACAATCAATGGCACCGGCGGTGCCGGCTCTAGTTCTGATTACGGCGTTATTATCGATGGCGGCAACGATGCCACAAACCCCGATATTGAAAGTGGCTACGGCGATATTAGCATCACGGGAACCGGAGGAACAAATGGTAGTAATAATGCCGGTGTTTTTATTCAAAACAAAGCCGTTATATCTTCAACAGGAACAGGTGCAGATGCTGCAAACATTACGATAGTCGGTAATGGTGCTGCGAGTGGCACTGATTCACAATATGGCGTGATTATTGATGGTGATGTAGATGATGACAATAATGAAGTAATAACAATTGATGGTGATATTAGTATTACCGGTGTTGGTGGCAACAGCTCTGGCTCAAATAATAATGGTATCTATATGTTGAACAATGCTGGCATTGTTTCCGCAGGAACGGGTGCGGACGCGGGTACAATCACATTGGATGGAACAGGCGGAGTTGGTACAAGTAATAATTTTGGTATTGTAATTAATGGTGGTAATTCTGAAACCAACACAGATATTAGCTCCATTGATGGAGCGATTAGCCTAACTGGCTTAGGTGGTAGCGGCTCTAGCTTCACCAACCATGGTATTTGGCTTTCAAATAAGGCTAAAATATCCTCAACAGGCGCAGATGCAGCTAATGCAGCAACTATAACAATTAACGGCACCGCCGGCGCTGGCACAGGCTCAGATTATGGTATTAAAATTGATGGTGATCTTAGTGCTACAAATAAGGAAATAGAAAGTGTAGCCGGTGATATCAGTATAACCGGTATAGGCGGAGGGAGTGGGAATAATAATTTCGGATTATATCTTTATAACCTCGCACAAATTGCCTCCACAGGGTTAGGAGCAAATGCAGCAAACATCACTATAAGCGGTACGGGTAGCAATGTCGGTGCAAGTAGTAACTATGGTGTGCGTATAGATGGTGGTGCTGATGATACAAATAATGAAATAACCACTATAGATGGTGATATCAGCGTTACTGGTATAGGCGGTAATGGTAGCTCCAATAACAATAGTGGCATTTACTTGTTGAATAGAGTCGGTATTGCTTCAACTGGAACGGGAGCTGGTGCAGGGAATATAACATTAATTGGTACGGGTGGTACTGGTACAAGCAACAATCACGGTGTTTATATTGATGGTGGCGGCTCCGCTACCAATAAGGATTTTAGCAGCGTAGCGGGAAATATCAGTATAACTGGCGTGGGTAATGGAACTAGCGGCAAGGGCTTATATTTTTATAATAATGCATTAGCTGAAATTACAGGCGCTGGAATTTTGTCACTTACGGGTGCAGGCGCTGGTGCTAGTAACGTTGAAATAAATGCAACTTCGTCTGCTGTTGCAAAGAACCTAACAATCCGCGCAGATAGCCTAACCTTAAGCGGAATAATTGACGGTGATGATACAGGTATATTCACCTATGAACAATATACAACAGGCAACACCTTAGACGCTGGTGATGGCGGAACAGGTGATGTTATTTTGACTGATGCATTCATCACATTAATGCGAGCAGAGTTTGCAGATTTTGTATTTGGTCGCAGCGATGGCGGTGTAGTTACAGATTATATAAATACTTGGGATGGTGATGTTACCTTTAGAACAGGTGGTGATTTCACCAGCAATGCAAACATTGCAATTGATGCTGATTACACTGTTGAAGCTGCTGGAAACATAATATTTACCCATGATATTACCTCAAGCGGTGGTGCAACAAACATCACCCTAAATTCAGATAAAGATGCAGATTCAGATGGCGCAATAAGCATCACAGGTTCAACATTCACTAGCAATGGCGGCAACATAACCCTTGGCGGCGGCGCAGATCCGACAACGGGCAAAGCTCATGGTAATGCAACATATGCAGCTGGTGTAACTATTGATGGCACCACCCTAACTTCAGGCGCAGGCAACATTATCATCAACGGCGAAGGCGATGATGCTGATTCTGATAATTATGGTGTATATCTAACAGGTACAAGCTCACTAATTTCGACAACAGGTGATATTACCTTGGATGGTAAAGGCGGAGGGGGTGTTGATAATAATTATGGTGTGTATATATACGGTAATAGCGCCACTACAAACAAGGATATAACAAGTACTGATGGAGATATTCTAATTACCGGTTTAGGTGGCAATGCTACAGGCCAAAAAAATACTGGTATATATATGGATCGTGGGGCAGTTATACAGTCAACGGGAACAGGCGCAGGCGCTAGCACAATAACATTGGACGGAAACGGCGGCACGGGAACTGAGAAGAACTATGGTGTTTCTATAGAGAGTGGTGGTGGGAAGCTTTCTAAAATTACCAGTATAGACGGCAACATAGATATTGATGGTGTTGGTGGCAATGGGACAGGAAATAATAATACGGGGGTTGATATAAGCACAAGCCAGATTTCTTCAACAGGCACAGATGATACAAATGCAGCAAATATAGATATTGATGGTACAAGTGGGATTGGCGCAGGTCAGCATAATATTGGCGTGCTGATAAATGGCAATTTTACAACAACGAATAATGTTGAAACCAATAAGGGTGATATTAATATTACAGGCCTATCACAAGGAGGAGTTTGGGGAGTAGGAGTTAGGGTGACTGCAAGAGGGTATGTTACATCTCTTGGAACAGGTACTGGTGCTGGTACTATCACAATTGATGGCACAGGCAGCTCAACAGGAGCGTCACAGGTTCATGGTGTTTATTTTGTAAATAGGGGGGCAGTAAAAAGCGTGGATGGTGATGCTTTTGTAACCGGAACTGCGGGAAATGCGAATAGCGGTACCATAAATTTTTATGGACAATCTGAGGATATAGCAACCCTAACAGGTGATTCTGATATTACTTTTACCGCAACTAATGGAGATTTTTTTGAAACTGGAACAAATACATTCTCTACAAACCGCGATGTTGATGGTGGCAACATTACATTCATCACGCAAAATTCAAATGATTTAACATTAACTGGCGGTGTATTCACCCAAACAGGTGGCGGTGTAATTAATTTAAATTCTGATGGCAATGTTAATTTTTCATCAACTGGTGGTCTTAACCTAGGCACAGTATCTGGTGACAGCATATCGATTCAAACCACGGCAGCTGATGCAGATATCACGTTAAACGGCACGGTAACGGCAACGGATGCGGGTAATAGTTTGGTTTTGGCATCGGGTAGGAATTTCATCAATAACGTGGATGCAAACGTGCTTGATGCTGGAGCAGGTAGATGGTTGGTCTATTCAGCAACTCCTGCGAATAATACTAAGGGCGGTTTAACATCAGATTTCAAACTTTATAACAAAACCTATGCAGGCTATGCACCGGCTAGTGTTGCAGAAAGTAATGACGGGTTTTTATATAGCGTTGCTCCAACACTCACAGTAACGGCAGATGATACCTCACGCGCCTATGGTGATGCTAATAGCCTTACATACACAATCTCAGGCTTTTTAGATGGCGACACAGAAGGTTCAGCAACAAGTGGAACTGCATCAGCAACATCTGCAGCAAATGCAACAAGCAATGTTGGTGATTATACAATAACCTCAGCAGTTGGTACATTAGCTTCAGCTCTTGGGTATAGCTTCAACTATGTGGATGGCACATTGACGGTGAACAAAGCAGTGTTGACGGCAACGGCCTCGGATGGCAGCCGTGCCTATGGTGATGCAAATCCGGCATTGACGGTGGGTTATACTGGGTTCAAGAATAGCGAGACCTCGGCAGTGCTA
>Ga0210009_1000759_pt1 | contig 32545 bp, 32 predicted proteins | sample CryGeyCG2114_065_FD_185457 | JGI IMG/M metagenome (GOLD analysis project Ga0210009, IMG submission 185457) | Groundwater microbial communities from aquifer - Crystal Geyser CG12_big_fil_rev_8/21/14_0.65 (SPAdes) (version 2) | ecosystem: Environmental > Aquatic > Deep subsurface > Groundwater ...
GACGTGAACGAGTTCTTCGGCGAGTTCGCCGCACCAGTACCTGCAGAAATTTGGGCTGCGTGGGGTGATATCTGCCGAAAATGGCGTACGCAATGGCCGGTCTGCCTGCCGGAATATGCTGACGAAAAGGAAGGTATCAACAAGTACTTCTTTGTCGAAAAGTTGAAGGATCATCTCGAATCAGATTCGGCCGTCGTATCCGATGCGGGCTCGTCATATTACGTTACTTCTCAGGCATTGGAGATTCGCGACCAGCAACGCTATGTGACATCGGGTGCACAGGCCGACATGGGATTCACGTTGCCGGCGGCCATTGGCGTCTGCGCGGCCAACCCAGGCATCGAGGTTGTAGGTATAACCGGAGATGGATCGCTGCAGATGAACATCCAGGAGTTGCAGACGCTCGTTCATCACCAATTCTCCTTAAAACTGGTAGTTTGGAATAACAACGGCTACCTTTCCATTCGCACAACGCAAAGAAAATTCTTTGCCGGACGCGAAATGGGCACAGATGCAAATTCAGGACTTTCGTTGCCGGATACGGAAAAAATTGCAGCTGCCTACGGCATCCCTTATATCCGTGTCGCAAGCAATGCGGCGCTGGACGGCGCCCTGAAAAGTATGATGGGCGTGCAAGGGCCGGTGATTTTGGAAGTAATGTGTCCGGAGAATCAGGTGATCATACCAACAGCGAGTTCGAAGAAGCTGGATGACGGTCGGATGGTATCCAAGCCGCTCGAAGACATGTATCCGTTCATGGATAGGAATGAATTCCTATCGAATATGATTGTGAAGCCACTGAATGAATGAGTCAATCCCAGCACCGAGGATCGCGATCCTCGGTGCTACAAGCCAGTTAGCCAGAGACCTGATCATCTCGCTTTCAGACGCAACTTGGAATCAGCTTCATCTGTTTGCGCGCCGCACTGAAGAAGTATCGGGTTGGTTGGCTAGCAACGGGATGGCGGGGCAGCATCGCGTTGAAGGCTTTGCCGAGTTCGGGAAACGGGAATTCGATGCCGTCATCAACTTCGTCGGCGCTGGCGATCCCGCGCAGATTGCGAAGATGGGCGGCGAGATACTAGATGTCACCCTGCGCTTCGACGACATGGTGCTGGAATATCTTAAGACACACCCGTCATGCCGTTATCTGTTCCTGAGTAGCGGCGCTGCCTACGGCTCCAGTTTTGCCGAGCCTGCGCGTCGCGATACGCCGGCGGTCATTCGGATCAACGACCTTGCCGCCCATGAATGGTATGGTGTGGCAAAGTTGCATGCCGAATGCAGGCACAGAGCCCATCCCGAGCTGCACATCATCGATATCCGGGTATTCAATTATTTCAGCCGCACACAGGATATCAATGCGCGCTTCCTCGTCACTGACATGCTGCGCGCCATCCGCGACAAAACGGTGCTGCAAACTTCCTCCGACTACATCGTGCGCGATTATCTGCATCCTGCCGATTTCTATCGCTTGGTGACATCCTTGCTAACTGCACCCGCCGCCAATGCGGCCGTCGATTGCTACAGCAAGGCCCCCATAGACAAGCCGGGTTTGCTGCAGTCTATGCAGAGCGAATTCGGTCTGCGCTACGAGGTGATTAAATCGCATGCCGCTATCAATGCGACAGGCGGGAAGCCGCATTACTATTCGATGAATAAGCGCGCGGCTGATTTTGGCTATCAGCCAGAATTGAACTCTCTAGAAGGAATAATTCGAGAAGCAGGCGCCATGTTGCAAACCCACACTTCCGGGGCGTTTTAGAATGAGCGTTCTCAGCATTCTGAATATTGGGCGTAGCGAGCGGATGTTCAAATTTCTGGGAGTGGGTGTGCTGAACACCTTATTCGGGTATAGCATTTACGCTGGCTTGGTTTTTGTGGAAATACCATATTTAGTTGCGCTTCTAATCGCGACGTTCGTGGGTGTTATTTTCAATTACTTTAGTATCGGTCGCTTGGTTTTTAAAGCAGCAGGCGGTTGGTTTGTATTTGGCAAGTTTATTATGGCATATGCCATTGTTTACCTGCTTAATGCGGCGCTTTTGGCTCACCTGACTGAGAGTGAGTATTTAAATGCATATCTTGCGCAAGCTGCCTGTATCTTTCCTAGTGTGGCCGTAAGTTGGCTCTTGATGAATCACTGGGTTTATAAAAATGGTAAAGAACATGAATAAAAAACTGATCAGTATCGTAACGCCTTGCTATAACGAAGCAGATAACATTGACGAGTTGTGTCAACGTATCGAGAAAGTTATGGAGAGCCTTCTCTACGACTACGAGCATATTTGTATCGATAATTGCTCGACTGATTCAACTGTAAGCAAGATCAAAGCGAAGGCGGCTGTTGATAAGCGCATTAAACTTATCGTTAACGCAAGAAATTTCGGGCATATCAGGTCTCCGTATTACGGCATTCTTCAGTCTCGTGGTGATGCCTGCATTTTGATAGCATCTGATCTGCAAGACCCGCCCGAGATGATTATTGAATTCGTAAAGAAATGGGAGCAAGGATTCAAGACGGTGCTTGCAGTTAAGCCGGAGAGTGAAGAATCTGCAATCATGTTCAATTTGCGAAAGGCCTACTATCGTCTGATCGCGAAGATATCAGAAGTGCCCTTGGTGAAAAATGCAACAGGCTCGGGCCTTTTCGACCGCGCTGTAGTCGATATCTTGCGTAGTATTAATGACCCGTATCCATACTTCAGAGGGTTGCTGTGCGAAATCGGCTACCCGATTGCCAAGGTGCCTTTCAAACAACCCAGACGGAAGAGGGGCATAACCAAAAACAATTTCTATACGCTGTATGACATCGCGATGCTTGGAATAACCAATCATTCCAAGGTTCCACTTCGCCTCATGGCGATGAGCGGGTTTCTGCTCGCGTTCATGAGCCTTCTGGTTGCGATATTCTTCTTTGTGGCGAAACTTCTCTACTGGGACTCGTTCCAGTTGGGCATGACCCCGATCCTTATCGGCATCTTTTTCTTTGGTGCCATCCAGACTTTCTTTATTGGGGTTCTCGGCGAATATATCAGCTCAATCCATACCAAGGTTCGCAATATGCCTCTGGTGGTTGAAATGGAGCGGGTGAATTTCGATGTGCCGCCAAACGATGTGGGTGAAAATATAAAACCGCAGCAAAAACCCACAACCTGACATGTCCGCAAAAATTACTGGATTGTGGCGTGTGCAAGCGGCCAATCCAAAGATGGATGCTGCCTGAAGCCCGGGTATTATCCAGACAACAAGCTGATTCGGAGAATCAAGTGAAAACTGATCAACTGAGGGCGATATTTGAAAATAAAGCCCCGTACCTGCTGCTATTAATTCTGGCCTTGCTCGGCCACGGTCTGCTGCTGCTGAACGACGGCGTCTATTGGGATGGCTGGCTGTTAGAGAGTTACCTCAAGGAAGGCAACTGGGCCGATCTCAATGCGTTGGCGACAGAAGCGGGGATGCCGATGTCGGCATATTTTTACTGGCTGCTGAATCAGTCCGGCCTGCTTCCCTATTTCAAGACCATCACATTCTTCTTGCTGCTGTTTACGGCGGCTATTGTTTACCTGCTGGGCAGGGAGTCCAGGCTGCTGACCCGGGCCGAAGCTGTGACGGTGGCAGCGCTGAGCCTTGTATATCCGGCTTACCAGACCACCATTGAATTAGGGACGTTCCGTTACCCTTTCTTTTACGCATTGTTCCTGTTGGGCATCCTCCTGCTATGGCGGACGGCAAGACCGGAAAGACCGTTGCGACTCACTATCGGCTTTCGCCTGATTCTGCTTTTGATGCTGTTCCTCAGCTTCAATTTGAATTCCTTGCTGGTTTTTTACTTTCCGTTCTTGTTCGTATATTTCTGGCAAATCAAAGACCGGGGGGCAATCACCTGGATGCAGCTGGTAAAGGGGCACCTGTGGAAAAGGCTGGACTTTGTCATGCTTCCATTCGCGTACTTCGCGATTAAGGAAGTCTTCTTCCCGGTTCACGGTGCGTACGCAAACTACAATCGCTTGAATCTGGATGCCCAATCTGTATTCACGCAATTAGGGCATTTCATCGAGAACGCAATTGTCGGCCAAGTGGAGACGTCGCTTGCTGGCTTGCTTGCCAACCCGCTGCTGCTGGTCGCATTGGCGCCAGTGGCATACCTCAGCGTTTGGGTATATGCGCGTTATGGGCATACAGCACAAGCTGAGCCCGTAGTTATTGAATCTGCCGGGAGCGTACCTCTCTATGCATTGCTGGTATTCGGCGTCGTGTTGTTGTTCGCCGGCGCGTTACCCTATGCCGCCGTCGGACTTTCCCCCGCCTTAACCGGCTGGAATACACGGCATGCAATACTGATCGCCTTGCCGTTCGCGTTTCTGGTCACCGTGTTGATGCGGCCCATTTGGAAGCTGAGATTTTCCGGGCGCCTGGACATGGTGGTAAAGGCCATCCCAGTATTCGTGTGCGGTGCGCTTTTGGCAGGTTTCGCCATGGTAACCGCATCCACATACGTTTCCTGGCAGGCGCGCGCTGTAAAGGACAAAGCGATCATTTCCATCTTGCAGGATGCCACGACATTGCAAAAGCTCTCGGTGTTCTGGATCGACGACCAGTACCCGTTGGGTGGCGAGCGGCTATATCGATTCTACGAGTGGGCTGGCATGTTCAAGCAAGCCTGGGGCGCGGAATCGTGGATAGGTCTGCAAGTGCAGGGATATCCGCGCGAGGCGCTTGCCGCCTATCGTCCTCTGTTCAACAAGAGCCGATTACTTGGAGGATTCAACCCGGAGGGCTGTCAGGCAGGAATGACCATCAGGCCGGGCGAGGTGAGATATACCGAGTCTGCACTGGTTTGGAAATATCTTCAGACAAGGATGCAGGAGCCCGACAAGATGAAAGAGATGTTAAATGGCGTTGTTCTCATTGACATACAGATTAACCCCGAAGAACTGAGGCGCTGCGGCTTGGTGACGGATTAAAGGCACAGTAGCAAATGTGCCACCGCCACAAGGCCTATATATTTATATGGCTTGACAATGCTTCCATACCCTAAGGATAATGTGGTCGCTTCAGTTTTCTTGGGAAGCACTCAGGCTTGGAATGGCCGACGCGTCGCAATTCCGTTCCAGGCAAGAGGTATACCTGGTAGTGTTTTTTTTGAAACTTACTTTTTAAAAGGGATTTTAAGCATGAAACAAACTACAAACCATGTTCTCCGCCTCGCTGTCCTGGCCGCTCTGGCTGGTACGTCCGTAGGTGCGTATGCAGCTGACCCCGTTGCTAACGAGCTGCCAACATCAACGACGATTAATAATGTTACTAGATCTTTCGCTTTGACTACGGGCTTCAGCCCGAGCGCAACGCAACCTTTGCAGGTCACGGTTAGCTTGAGCGGAAACTCGAAATTCGGAAAAAATCCAATTGTGACGTGCTCCACGGCTACGACTTCTGCTTTGGGTGCGACCGCAATCACATTGAATTTGAGTCTGGGTGGTAATGGTGCCAATAACGCAGTGTTCTCTACGACATCCGCAGTCTCGGGTAAGCAGATCAAGAGCTGCTTCGTTACTGCTGCCGCCATTCAAGTTACCGGTGCACATGCTACCGTGGTCGAAACCATCACATTCAAGCATGGCAACTTGGCTAGCTCTACAGTGACGAAAAACCTGATTACTTGGAATTCCGGCGTGAGTGCAAAAGCTGTGAACAAGAATAGTGTTGTCGCCAAAGTGACGGCCGGCTTCAACAAGTTCACAGGTGGTGCTACTGTTACTTCTGGTGGTACTGTTCAGGCGCTGCCCAAGGCTTTTGCATCTGCAAGCACAGCGACCATCGGTAAAATCGGTGCAATGGGGACTTATTTGAGCTCCGCCACCATTACTTTCGCTGGAGCACCTTTGGCTCAAGCCAAGTCTACTGCAGGGGTATACATTGTTTCTGGTGGAAAAGTATGTTCGACTGCTAACCGGATTGGTTCGGCCAAGGGCGGCGCTTCGACGGTGACCTTCAGAACAGTTCCAGGCAATGCATCGGCAGGTATTAAAGGATGCTTCGCATACTCTGGCACGAGCGCAATTTCAGCCGGCACCATCACTGCCACGCTGGGCGGTGTTGCTAAGACCAACTTCTCTGTGCCGACATTCACTAGCGCTGACGTTTTGGAAATCACTCGTGACGGTTCCAGCGTCAGCCTGGTGAACATGCCGCGTTCCACTGACACCGATACTGGCTTCCTGCGTGTGTACAACAACTCCAGCATCGCCGGTGCGATCACTGCAACCATCTATGACCAGAACGGTACCGCTCTGACTTCCAACTGCTCGCTGTCCAGCAGCCTGGCATCGCAAGCTGCGCTGGTGATGTCTGCAGCTCAGATCGAAACCGCTTGCGGCTTCACCGTGCCGACAACTGGCCGTTACCGTCTGGAGATCGCCGGTGCGATCCCCTCGATGCAGGCTCAGATGTTCGCACGTAGTGCTGGCGTTCTGACCAACATCACTGCTTTCACGGGCAAATAAGAAGTAGGTAGTCAGTAGCATCATGGGGCAACCTTCGGGTTGCCCCTTTTCTTTGGTGCGCCCGGCAGGGCGCACTTACTTGGAGGTGAAAGTCCTCTACTCGCCCGACAAGGGGAAGAGTTAGCCGAACGGCAAGGGTGTTCCGGGTGACTGGAAATCTGGAGGAAGCCGAAGGCAAAGCGCTGGCCTGACGAACAGGAAGCGGATACGAGGCGGCGTAGCCGTCTCTGTTCCGGGCATACGATTAGAACCGATCTCGCCGGAGATCGCGGTCGCCAGCACACGGCTTCCGGGGAATATCCATCCTGATCCGGCAGATCGTTTGATTGTTGCGACTGCTCGCCATTTAGGCGCGCTACTGATCACAGACGATCGACTATTGCTTGATTAGGGTGCAGCCGGACACCTGAAAACCTTGAAGGCTGGCGGTTAAGTTTGTCGGGTATCAACCCGACATGTCGGGCTGGGCCGTGTTAGTACGTCGCTCCATTTCATGACTCATGGAGCCAGCAAAAGTTACGTTGACAATGCCAATTAGCCAGGCTAGGCTAAACCTATATTTTCGAGGAGTAGTGTTATGCACGCGGTAAACATGTTGCAAGCCAAATCCACTCTTTCCCGCTTGGTAGATGCTATTGAGCAAGGAGAAGAGCGAGAAATCATCATTGCCAGGAACGGTCGGCCTGCGGCTAAATTGGTGTCTATGGAGGTTTTGGAACCCGGGCTGCGGATAGGTGTGGCCAAGGGCGCGTTCAATGTGCCGGATAGTATCGATGCCGATAATGATGAGGTTGCCCGATTGTTTCTTGGAGGCTCTACTTGAACATTTTGCTGGATACGCATGTGGCTTTATGGGCAATTGCTGACCACCCGAAACTTTCGGTCAAAGCGAGAGATTTGATACTGGCTCCGCGTACTACGGTTTGGATAAGTGTGGTCAGTTTATGGGAAATCGCTATCAAGCACGGTTTGGGGCGGGGCGATGTGACCATTTCCAGTCATGATGCGCTGCGCTATTTCCAGCAGGCGGGGTATCGCTTTCTTGGTATTGAGCCTGAACATGCGGTGGCCGTCGAGGGGCTTCCATCACTCCACCAGGATCCTTTTGACCGCCTGCTGGTGGCCCAAGCACTGGTTGAGCCGATGCGCTTGATTACTCACGATCCCGTAGTGGCGCGCTACAGCGACACCATCGTCCATATTTGACCGAAAAACCAACACAAACCACGGGGTCAACTCGCGTAAACCGGCAAGAGATTAAAGATGAACCATCAAGCCCCCAATATCTTCGTGACGGGCATTCCGCGCAGCGGCACCAGTTATCTGTGTACACAGTTGCACAATCTCAAGGATTGTGTGGCGATCAATGAGCCGGAGGAGATTTTCAATATCCTGCCGGACCCGAACAACATGCATGGGATGCGCGCCTACTATGATGCGCTGCGCAGCCGCATCGCTGCAGGCGAGCCGATTGCCAACAAGATCAGCAACGGCAAGCTGATCGAGGATACGGCAGTCGTATTCGCCGAGGAGTTGTATCGTCCATCGGTATCGACAGCGCATTTCGTCCTTGCGACCAAGAACACGCTGGGTTATCTGGCGCGCCTGCCTTACCTGCTGGAGGCGATGCCGGATGCGCTGTTCATCGCCTGTGTGCGCAATCCGCTGGATACCCTCGCTTCCTGGAAGAGCACCTTCAGCCATCTTTCCGGTGCAACGGTGCGCGACCTGCGCCTGGGGCATGTGGAGGATCCGCATCTTGACGCGGCAGCGCGAGCACGCTTGCGAGAGATCGATCGGGAAGGCAGGCTGGAGGTGCGTCGCGCCCTGTTCTGGAGCCATCTGGCCATGATCATCCTTGCACATCGCGATCGTTTGTTCGTGCTGCGCTATGAGGATCTGGTGGCTGATCCACAAGGCAGGTTGCAAGCGGTGTATGCCGCCATGCAGGATGCGCCGCCGTTCGTCCCCGAGACGCCCTTCGTTCCCTCCAGCGTCAGAAGCAAACGACTGGCGCTCAACGAGCAGGATCACGCGGCCATACTGGAACACTGCGGCGAGGTGGCCAAACAGTTCGGCTACGATCTGGCTGCGGATATCGGGCAGCGATGAGGGTCTTTGTCTATCAGGGCTATTACCCGGCGGGTGGCACTTACATGGCCTACCACGTGGGGCGCATCCTGCATCAGTTTTTCGGCTGCGAGGTGTATTGCGTGGGTGAGCGGCCCGCCGACAGCCTGTTCCATTATGCGGTCGATCTGCCGGCGGTCAGCGAGTCGGATTTTCTGCAGAGGTGCGGAGCGGATGACCTGCTGCTGTGCAATCCTTCCTTTTCCTCGCTGCAGTTCGGCTTGCGCCTGCCGTGCCGCAAGCTGAGTTATATCCAGGGCATCCGCACCTTCGCCGTGCTGGATGTCTGCTACGACCATTATGTGTTCGTCTCGGAATGGGCCAGGCGGTTCGTGGCGGATTACTACGGCATCGACGGTCGCGTCATCCCGGCTTTTGTGGGGGATGATTTCTTGTTGCCCGCACCAGAATGGCAGCGGCGCAAACCGGTGTTCGTGACGAGCCGGCGCAAGTATGAGGATATCCAGTTCCGGAAGTTGCAGGCGGTGTATGCGGCGAAGTATGCCGGGGACGACATCCCGTGCGAGGTGTTGCCCATCTTGCCCCAGCCGGAGCTGGCAGACAGGTTCCGTGGATCGCGTTATTACCTGAGTCTTGATGCGATGGAGGGTTTTGGTCTGCCGATGCTGGAAGCGATGGCCTCAGGCTGCGCGGTCGCGGGTTGGGATTCGGGTGGCAATCGCGAATATGCCGTCCAGGGTCAAAATGCTTTGTTGGCCCGCTACGGCGATTTTGAAGGGCTGGCGGAGCATATCCATACGCTGTTGAACGATGAGGCCGGGGCGGGCATGTTGGCGGCTGCCGGGGCGGCTACGGCAAGGCGTTTCGATGCGCTGCGCTTCGAGGAGGGCTGGGTCGCCGAGTTGTCGCGCTACTTGGGCAAGGTGCCGCTCAACCGACCTGTTGTCCCGTAAAGTCCATCTCCATCAGGCCGAGGAAGCGCCGGCTGGGGGGGCGCATCACCTGGAAGCGCAGTGCGCCGACCTGTTTGTCCACCGGATAGAACACAGTGTCGGCCGTGCGCTGCTCTAGCCGGACGGCCACGAAATATTCGCCGGTGTTGAGCAGGGCACTGAAGCTGAATTCGACGGTCGCCCGTTGCATGCCGTCGCTGTCGCGCCGTTCGATGTTGATGCAGTATCCCGAGTATTCGATCATGCGGATGTCGGAAACGATCAGGCTCACGGCGGGATGGGTGACGCTCCGGTCGAATTCGACCTCGACCGTGATGCGCACCTTGTCGCCGGTGGCGAAGGCGGTCATGGTGCTGCGCGAATCGCTGAAATAGGCGGCCAGCACGTGGCCCTGTTCGGTGCCGAATGCGACGGCCATATGCCCGCCCAGGGGCTTCTTGGGGACGAAGGGCGTAGCCTGCTCCTGGAACAACTTCTGTTCGTTGCGTACATCCATCATGTAACGTTCGGCGATATCGCTGGCGGGGCCGGTCGCGATCATCTCGCCGCCGGTCAGGTAGATCGCGCGCTGGCAGAATGATTTGACGGACAGGATGTCGTGCGAGACGAACAGCAGCGTGGTGCCGGACTTGACCAGGCGGTCGAGGCGTTCCATGCATTTCAACTGGAAGGCCATGTCGCCGACCGACAGGGCCTCGTCGACGATGAGCACGTCCGGATCGACACAGACGGAAACGGCGAACGCGAGGCGCATCATCATGCCGCTGGAATAGGTCTTGACCGGCCGTTCGATGAAGTCGCCGATGGCGGCAAAGCCGGCGATCTCGTCGAAGCGCTCGGCGATCTCTTCTTCGCTCAGTCCGAGGATGGCACCATTCATGAATACGTTCTCGCGACCGGAGAATTCGGGGTTGAAGCCGCTGCCCAGTTCGAGCAGGGCAGCGACCCGGCCGTTGACCTGCACTGAGCCTGCGGTGGGCGTCAGGGTGCCGGCGATCAGTTGTAGCAGGGTGCTTTTGCCGGAGCCGTTGCGCCCGATGATGCCGACCGTCTCGCCCTTGCGGATTTCGAAAGAGACATCCTTGAGCGCCCAGAACTCGCGGAAGAATTGTTTGCGTCCGCGCCACAATCCTTGCTTCAGGCGGTCCTGCGGCTTGTCATAGACGTGGTAACACTTGCTCAAGCCTTGCACGCGGATGGCGTAGTCTGCCGGCATGGGCTGATCAGCTTCGAGCATCGATGGGGATGGATTGATCACGTGCGGCGTTCCCGGCGTCAAACGGCGTTGCCCAGCACGGCGCTGCTGGGAATATTGATCAGGCGTGATTCCAGGCTTTCGGCGACGCCAAGATCCATGCGGGGGCAGTCGGCGAACATGGTTAGTTTGTGCATGAGCGTCCAGGCGGGTCGTGTCATGATGCCCAGATCGTTGGTGGCGGTGAGCAGGGCGTCGCGCTGCCCGGCGTATTGCGGCTCCAGCAGCAATACATTGAGCCAGTAGTTGCTCTGCGCAAATTCCGGCTCGGTGAAGAAGCGCACGCCTTTGATGCCCGCAAAGTTTGTACGGTAGCTTTCGGCCAATTTGCGTTTCGCGGCGAGAAAACCGGGCAGCTCTTCCATCTGGGCACAGCCGAGGGCGGCGTTGAGGTTGGGCAGCCGGTAGTTGTAACCGATCTGGTCATGCACGAACAGCCACTTGTGGGGGACCTTGGCGGTGGTGGTGAGGTGCTTGGCGAATCTTCCCAGTTCTTCGTCGTTGGTGAGGATGGCGCCGCCGCCGCCCGTGGTGATGACTTTATTGCCGTTGAAGCTGAGTGCGGAGACCTTGCCCCAGTTGCCGGTGTGGCGACCCTTGTAATAGGAACCCAGAGATTCGGCGGCATCTTCGACCAGTTCCAGCCGGTAACGCCCGCATACTTCGAGCAGCGGATCCAGATCCACCGGATGACCGAAGGCATGCATCGGAACCACCGCTTTGATACGGCGCCCGGTCCGCTTGTTGAAACAGCCCTGCGGGCGCATCTCGGCGATGTCGGACAGATAGTCGGCCAGCCTGTCCGGCGCGAGCCCCAGGGTGGCTTCTTCACTGTCGACGAAGTGCGGGATCGCACCGCAGTAGCTGACCGCGTTGGCGGTGGCGATGAAGGTCAGGGTGGGCATCAGCACTTCGTCATTCTGCTCCACGCCGACCAGCCTGAGACAGACATGCAGCGCGGCCGTGCCGTTGACGACGGCGACCGCGCGTTTGACGCCGGTATAGTCGGCCAGTTGCTGTTCGAAGTGGTCGACGAACTTGCCCACCGACGAGACCCAGCCGGTGTCGAGACATTCCTTGACGTATTCCCATTCGCGCCCGGCGAAAGAGGGTTCATGCAGGGGAAGCGATGGTTTTTCCGGCAGAAACCGGCGCAATGCAGCCAATATTTGCGTTATGGGTTCAGCTTGTGGTTGTTCGGGCAACATAAATTAAGAGCCGGTTAACGGGGTTATTATTGGCGTAGTTTATCGGTCACGCCCAGCCCCGACTTTCGATTTCAGCAATCATTGCGTTGGCTGCGGCAACCAGAACCGGCACAAATGTGTGGCCGGTTTGCAGGGCGCTGACAAGTACGACCGGGTCTTCGACGTATTCGTGAACCATTTGGTTTCTCAGGTTGCGTATGGCCATCCATTCATCTGCAGACTTCAGCAACCCCAAGCGTTCGGCCCGGTCAAGTCGAGCCAGAAATTGCAGGCGCAGTGCAATCATGGGTTCCAGTGTCATATCAATTGCCCTTCCTTGAATGCAATGTCATGGATAGGAAAGCGCATGAGATTGGGTGCGCTGAGCAGTACATCCACTTTGCGCCCATGCATGGCGCGTGATACTAAAGCTGAAATCCGGGCAGCCATGAGTGCCGGGTTGTCCACGGGTTCCAGCAATTCGAGCATAAGGTCGATATCCCCGCCATGCGCGGCGTCATCAAGCCTGGAGCCAAATAAGCGCACGCGGCATTGATTTCCTGCCACTTGGCTGGCCACCTGGCGGATGGATTGTATCTGCTCTTGTGTGAGGCGCATTGATAGGTTCAGATGTTGTAGATGTCCGCCTTGTAGCGTTTGAGGTTCTCCGGCTCGGCGAACCACGCCGCCGTCTCGGCGATGCCGCGTTTGAAGCCGTCGCGCCCGCCGTAAGCGGGTTCCCAGCCGGTCAGGGCCTTGGCTTTGCTGTTGTCTGCCCACAGGCGTTCGACTTCGCTCTTTTCGGGGCGCATGCGTTGCTGCTCGGATTCGATCTCGATCTCGACGCCCATGGCTTCGGCGATGATCTTGACGGTGTCGCCGATGCTGACCTCGAAATTGCTGCCGATGTTGATGACCTCGCCCACAGTCTTGTCGGATTCGGCGACGGCGATGAAGCCGCGTACCGTGTCCATGACATAGTTGAAATCGCGCGTGGGGCTCAGCGCGCCCAGCTTGATCTTGCGTTGGCCGTTGGCGATCTGGGTGATCACGGTGGGGATGATGGCACGCGCCGACTGGCGCGGACCATAGGTGTTGAATGGACGGATGGTGGCGACCGGTGTGTCGAACGCGTTGTAGAACGACATGGCGATCTGGTCGGCACCGATCTTGGTGGCCGAGTAGGGCGACTGTCCCTGCAGCGGGTGGTCTTCCGTGATCGGCACGAACCGGGCGGTTCCGTACACTTCGCTGGTGGAGGTGTGTACCACTTTGGAGACGCCGAGTTCGCGCGCGGCCTGCACGATATTCAGCGTGCCTTTGACGTTGGTGTCGACATATGTGTCGGGGGAATGATAGGAGTAGGGGATGGCGATGAGTGCCGCCAGGTGCAGGACGACGTCGCAGTCCTGCATGGCCTTTTTCACACCATACGGATCGCGGATGTCACCCGAGAAGATGTCCAGGTTGTCGCGGATGTCTTTGGGGGAATCGTCCAGCCAGCCCCATGAATTGAAGGAGTTGTACAGGACGAACGCGCGAACGTCATGCCCTTGCCGGATGAGTTCTTCGGTGAGGTGGGAGCCAATGAAACCATCCGCACCCGTGACAAGGATCTTTTTTGACATGATGGGTCAACTTCCGGTTGAATGGTCTGGGCGGATCCTCGCGGGCTTGGCATCGGCAGCAGCCTCGACCGGGAAGTCGGCGAATATCGCGGCTATGCGGCGCGAGGTCAGCAAATAGAGGATGACTGCGGCATAGATGAGCACGGCCCAAAAGAACAGGTTATCCGGACTGGTGATCTTTCTCTGGTGATAGAACACCGTCAGTGCGGCAGAGCTGGCCAAAGCCAGAATGAGCAACTTCTTGCCGTGCCGCCACAACCACTTGAAGGCTCGCCCTGAAGCGGGGGAGCGGTTGAGGGCGATCAGCAGCACTATCAGGGCAGGGAGGTTGCTCAATATCAGCGGGGTGTGGCCTGCGTATTCGGAGACGAGGTAAAACACCTGGCCCGAGCGGGAGAACGCTGACAACCCCAGTACCAGAAGGTGATGCGTGGCCCACAGGATGATGAGCCAGAGCAAGGGCGTCACTTTGAGGGCCATGTATTTGTCATACGCATAGGGGTCGAACGAATTGCTCATTGCTGTTTACTTTCCTTTGCTTTGGGTTGCTGGAGGGTTTTGCTTGTAGTCGCCGGCTTGGGGCTTGGATGGGTTCTCGCCCATCCACCTAATAGGCTGCGGAAGGCATCGGTGACCGCCACGGCATCTTTGTCATCGGCAATGATGTAGGGCGTGATCAGTATGATCAGTTCGGTGCGGTTGCTGGTCTCGGTGTCGGTGCTGAACAGATGGCCGAGCAGGGGGATGTCCTTCAGGAAGGGTATCCCGGCGTTTCCACGGGATTTGTTGTTCGAGATGATGCCGCCCAGTAGCACGGTCGTGCCGTTCTTCAGTGATAGTTTGGTTTGCACCTTTCGTGTGCTGAAGGTGGGCGAGGTGTTCACGCCGGTTGTGGTCGTTTGGGCAGAGCTGACCTCCTGCGAGACATCCAGGTCGACCTGATCGTCCGAGTGGATGACGGGCTTGACGTTCAGGATGACGCCGGTGGTTCTGTACTGCACGGTTTGCAGCACGCTGCCGGTACTGCCGGTGGTCGGGCTGGTTTGCTGGCTGGTGATGATGGGGACTTCCTGTCCGACCTGGATGGTCGCAGTCTCGCCATTGCGCGCCACGATGCGCGGGCTGGACAGGATGGTTGCGCGGTTACTGCTGGCCAGCGCATTGATCAGGAGTTTCGTATCGCCTGCGCTGTCGATCCGGCGATAGTTGAAGCCGGCACTTCCGATGCCCAGGCCGCCCAGCGTGCCGGCGATGATCTGTGTGCCGTCCAGCCGCGCTTCCTTGATCAGCCACTCAATGCCAAGTTGCGAATTGTCGTTCAGCAAGACTTCGGCCACGGTGACTTCGATTAATGCGCCTTTGCTGGGTTTGTCCAGCCCCAGCAACAAGCTGCGAATCTGGCCGTAATCTTCGTTGTTGCCCTGGAAGATCAGAGAATTGCTCGCCTTGTCCACAACGACGCGGGCAGCAGCGGAAATATTCGGTGTTTTGGCTGCAACGCCGCCTAGCAGTTGTTCCAAAGTGTCCGCCAGGGCTTGCGCGTCGGTGTATTTTGCCTGGTAGCTAAAGAAGTTGCGGCCCACACCTTTCTCGTTCGGCTGATCCAGTTCCTTAGCCCAGTCGATGACGTGATCAAGCACTTTGGGGTTGGTCGCGAAGACGAAGATGGAGTTGACGGCCGCGACCGGCAGCAGTGTGACCGGCGCGGTCATCCCCGCGCCGATGGATGTTTCGGTGCTGTAACCTTCAGCTTGCAGGAGCTCCGAGAGCTTCTTGGCCAACTCGTCGGCAGACCAGTACAAAGGCGAGATGCGGGAACTCTGGCGGCCTTTCATCAGCGGTTGATCCAGAACGCGGATCGCTTCCATGGCGGCATTGACGTTGTCAGTGGTGCCGTTTAACAGCACGGCGTTGCGGCGCGGGTCTTCCTGCAGTTTGACTTTGTCTCCAAACATGGTGCGTATCCAGCTGGCAATATCGGTATTGCGTACCGCTTCCAGTTCGACCAGCTGGAAAACGGGGCGCATGGGTTGCGGTGTTTCCGGCAATGCGCGACCGCGACGTATCTCCGGCAGGTAGCCGAGGTTGCTGTTGTCGGGTACCACGCGCGTCAGGCCGTCGATCTCGAGGACGGCGATGCCATAGCTTTTCAGCAGCAGGCGCGTGGTGTCCTCGACCTGTGAGCGGGTTTGCGGCTTGCCTGTGCGCAGGGTGACGATATCCTTGCGTACCGCCACTTGGGGATCGAGATTGACGTTGTTCTTCAGGATGTCGGCGTACACCACCTGGATGAAGTTGGCGAGCGGTATCTGGTCAAAGGAGAAATCGATATTGGCCTTTTCCTCTCCAGCGGCGGGGGCTGGAGTCGGGGCGGGTGCGCCGGATGTGGTGATTTCCGGCGCGGGAGGCTTGGGTGTCTCGGTGATGCGCGTGGCCTTTCCGCGTGCCAGCTCATTCTCTATCTGCAGCGTGCTGTGTGATGAGACTTTGGCTGGCAGGTCCAGGGCCGGGGGGATGATCGGGTCGGTTGCGCATGCATTCAGCAGCAGGCTGGACAGAACCAGTAAGTAGTGCACGCTATTTAACTTGGTCATGTTTGTTGATTCCAATCGTTAGTTTCTTGTTGTCTGGCGTCACAACAAAGAAGCGGTCTTTTTCAATTCGCGTGATTTTCGCACCATCCGGCAGTTTGTCGCCAATTTTAAGCGTTTCGATGGGCTTGCTCTCAAGGGCGAGCAGCAGAAAACGGTCTTTCCCGCTCTTGACGACCCCGGCCACATGCCATTCGGGCGCGCTGGGTGCTTCCACGATGGCTGCGCCCCATAGATTGCGGTCATTGATGGCAGTCACGTACTTTCTGGATGCATTTTCGGGAAGTGCCGGCAATACCCACGTTTCATCGGCTTGGGGAGTTGAGCTGGGGGGGGTCGGTCCCGTTGTGCCGAACCATGCCGTGATCGCGGCGATCAGCATCAGGGTGATGAGCAGAGGCTTGAGGTTGTCGTGTATGAAACGCATGGGCTAGAAGGGAACCAGTTCTTTAAGGGGCCTGGCTTGGAAAGCATCCTGCTTCAGAAAATAGCCGAACAGTTCTATTTCAACACGTGCCGTGGGTTGCCTGCGCACGTTGAGTGAGCTGATGATGATTTGTTTGTCATGCCCTTCGATCTCGTTCATGAATTCAAGCAGATTGGCGGGCGTGAAATCGAAACTGACTTTGGCCGTGATTTTCCACAGGGGCGGAAGTGCGCCACCAGTTTGTGTATCCGGTTGGGCGGATGATGGGCCGGTGTTGTCACCATTAACGGTGACGATCAATTGTGCGCGGGGCTGTTTTACTTTGGTCAGGGTGGCATTCAGCCAGTCCTGGAAGGCGGCTTGTGCCAGTCCGGGAGTGGGAGCCTGCCATAGCCGGCCTTCCATTTGTACCGCCATCGTTCGGGCGGGGGTGACTCTGGCAAGCCAGTCCGGTTGTGCCAGCTGTTCGCGGAGCCGGGTGACCGACTGGGTTGTCGAACGATACTGCTGAGTCGTCTCTTGCAGGGCCTCTTGCATCAGGATGATGGCGTAGAGCCAGAAGAGGCCCAGTATGAGCAGCACCCCCCAGCGTAAGCGGTGGTTGTCGCGCAATTGACTGAACAGGTTTTCTGGCATGATCAGTCGGGCACCACTTCCATCTGGAACGTGACGTTTTTCGAATCATTTCCCGGGAGTGCCTGTACGTCCCGGAATGGCCCGGCTTGCTGTATGGCACCGATCAGGAAGGTGGCGGAGATATCGCTGGGGGATGAAATGGCTATCTTGAGTTTCCCTTGCTGGAAGTTCCATTCGCTGACATAAGATTTGTCGTTGGGTAAGGCATCCGCAAGTTTGGCCATCAACATGAGTTGGCTGGGATAAGAGCCAAGGGCGGACAAGGCTTTGATCCGATCCAGGGAATCCAGCGATTGGATGCGCGCCTGGGTGATCGGTTCGGCTTCTTGCCGGAGCTGTGCATGTTGCTCCCGTAATTGCGCCAAGCTGTGCTGTGCTTTGAGCAAACCAAAGCCAAACCAGAAAGTGGTTGTTGCCAGTAGCAGCAAGCCAAGTGCAATGGCCAGATGCTCCATTTGCATCGCTCTGCTGGAGGAGGTTACGGATTCGACGATCCAGGGCTGCGGGTTCAATTGACCGGCTTGGGCAGGCGGAACCTGAGTCTGTTGTCTGTCAGGCTGAATACCCGCATCACGCTGAAGCATCAGCCATTCATCTTGAGACGGCAAGTGCGCCCACCATCTGCTATGTGCAAGGCTCCCTTGTTCCCAGAGTTGCCCTTCATAACCTTCGACGCACCCGATCAGATGAAGCCCGTCTTGCTGTGGTGAATGCAGGGCGCTCTCGGGAATAACCCTGACGCGCTGCAGTTTAAGTCCGTGTGCCTCGATCACCGTTTTTGTTCGGCTCGCCTCCCAGCCCCAGACCAATGCCTGTTGTCTATGCCAGCCTATGTAGTAATCGGTATGGGCGAAGGGTGTCCATTGCGAAAGTTCAAGCTGAAGTGCCTGCGGCCGGTTCTTTGTCGGGACTTTGCTGAGGTCGAAGATGCGAAATCGGAATAGCGGGCGTGCCAGAACCCATTGCAGGACGCCGAAGCGTGCTTGCGGTATTTCTGTTTTATCGGTTCGTTGTAGGAACCGGCGGACCGGTAAACGAGAAAGCATCGATATGGCGGGAAGATCGATAACAAACGGGGATTATCCCGATTAAAGGGGTGGTGGTCAATCTGCCAGTCGGCCGTAGATTGGCAGATTGGGGCGAATTAACCCGCGACTATTCCTGAGGTTCTTCGGGGGGGGCCATTGACCGCTCTGGAAGCGGGGGGATGTTGACTGGGGTTTGAGAATTATCTGTCACGTTAATTCGCCCAAAGTAATCGATTCGCCAGGGCGCTTCGTCGTTGATCGGGGTCAACGTGACGTTGTATTGGAGTGCCCAAGCGACTCCGGGTGCGTATTGGGTGATGCGAATGGAATTGCCGGGTCGGAGGACGATGGCATCTTCAAGTTGTTGTGTCGGGATGGGCGCGAGTTCGGTCAGTTGTCCGAAGTGGATGATGGGGGAAATCGTGCGACGGGCGATTATTGCCTGCGCCGCTTCTTCAGTGACGCCTGTTAGTGTGGCAAGTACCTCTGCCGGTGCGGTGTTGGGATTGAGCCCCCCGGACAGGCTGGTTGTGGTTAGTCTAATCAGCCGATCGTTCTGCCATAATTGGGGGACATCGCTCCATGCGATGATGTGTCTGGCTTCCCAGGGGGTGACGAGGTAGTTGTTCGGTGGCAGGGGTAGATTGCGCGCAAGGTATGCCTCTTTTTCGGCGCCATTCAGCCGGTGCAAGTCATCCGGGTCGGTAAAGTCGCGCAGTGTGTCGATCATGCGGCTCCGTTGCGATGCGGGGATGCCAAGCAGGCCGAGAAACCGTTGCAATCGTTCTCCGTCCGGATAGTTTAGGTTGAGTAATCCGCGCGTGTCCTGAAGCTTCAGGAAGGTGTCGCCTGCTCCCTTATACGGGCGATTATCGAGTGCTATTGTCGGTTCACCCCGGCCAAGTCCGTATTCAGTCAGGCTGGTTGTGCCAAGCCGGTACAGTATTTCGGCGCGCGTGTCGGCCATGTCGATGAGGGCGCGCGTGTTTTGTTGCGATTGCTGGGCTAGTTCCACAGAGCGGGCCACGCGGTCTGAAAAGTATGCTGCGGCAATGGCCACGATGACCATCACCCATAGCGTGGCAACCAATACAAAGCCTCTTTGCGCAGTGGGGGTTGGGGTTGCGCGGCTCATTACATATCCTGAAGGCGCGGAAGCGGTGCGATCGGTCCCATGACCGAGGCCACAATGCTTACGGGATCGCCGGCATCACTGGCCTCGACCATGATCATCCGCGGCAGCTGTCTTGGCTTTCCCAAGAGCGGCGGCCAGCTCGTGTGGCTAACCTGTATTTCATCGAGGTAAACGAAATGCGCCTCAGCACCCTGCCAGTTCATGATCGTACTTTCGTGATTATTTTCGCGATTATTTTCGCGATAAATGAGCGCGGTTGTGCCATTGGGATTGGTGCGAATTTCCCAGGTGATGGCGGTTGCGCCGCCTTGGTCGAAGCGCAGCGGATTGCTGGTGAGCCCCGAGAATTCGTGCGCGCCACCCCGAAATTTATTTCGTCCATCGGGGTAATCGGGTTGCAGTCCTTGCACGGTCTGGCGATACCAGTCGGCTGCCATCTGACGTTGCTGCACGTCGAACAGTTCTATGCCGAAACGTTCTTGTAGGCGATAGGCGCGTTCCAGCGCTTGGAACAGAATGCCGCTGACCATTCCGACGATGAGGAGAACAACCAATACTTCGATCAAGGTGAATCCTGCATGGTGATGTCGAACCGGGACACGCTGCCGTGCACAGGTTGCGGTTCGGCAGTTGTCATGGTCGGGCTGCAAGGGGAGCGGTTGCATGAATGGCTAGTTGTCCAGGAAAAGTTCTCGGACCCGCTTGTGCCCGACTTGCTGCATCGTGAAATCGAACCAGAACTCGCCATCTGCCTTATTCACGGTCACTCTGGTCTGGTACATCGCCAGTTGGTGCAGTCCAATGCCAAAGGGGTAGCCGGTGCCATCACGCGGTGGGGTGGTCGCCGTGCTATTCCATTCCAGTCTTGAGGAACCAAGATTGACTTGTCCGGTAGGCGAGGCTGCCGGATTGACGGTCCCCATGAATTCAAGCGCATTGATGGTGGTCGAATTCATCGCGTTGACTTCCTGTACGCGGTTCAGTGTGATGATGTTGCTGTTGATCCAGCTGAATAACGCCATGCCTGTAGTCCCGATTAATACAAGGGCGACTATGGCTTCTATCAGGGTGAATCCCTGCTGTTTGCGGTTCCGGTAGCGTGTCACGATCCGCTCCGGCCGGTTTCGAGCTTGCACAAAGGCGGGACCAACTGCAATTCTTCACGAAAGTCGGCGGGCCCGAGTAGGGTAATTTTGCCTCCGCTGCAGACACCATTGAAACTGTAGTGTACCGGGCGATTTGCTTTGAGACGCCATCCCGGCGGCATGCTGATGGGTGCATCGGCGGTTGCAGAGGCGGCTATTATCGAATTCAGTTCGATAGGGCGCCCCCGGCTGTAGGCGAGATAACCGAGGCTGCTGATTTCCGTTAACAGGTTCAGCCGCTGTGCTGTGAATTCGTGGCGCTGTGAGATGGTGGACAGGCGCGGCAATGCGACGCCTGCCAAAAGGCCGACGATAAGCAGAACGACCAAGATTTCAATCAGCGTGAACCCGCCTAATTTCCTATTCAGGTTTTCGGCGTGGTTGCCGGTCCCTGATCGGGCGCAGGCGTAGCATCTGACCATATACATGTGGTGTGTCGCAATCCGCCCCGTTATTGAGATGGCGGGAGCATTCCAACATCCGCATCTATACCTTCTCCTCCGCGCTGATTGTCACCACCAAGGGAGTAGAGCGCGAAAGGCTGGCCATTCGCGCCGGGGATGCTGTACTGGTAGGGGTTTCCCCACGGGTCGAGCGGTACATCCTGGTCGAGATAAGGGCCGCGCCAATGGGCGCGGGCGCGCTCTTCGGCGGGCGGCTGGTTTAATGCCTGCAGTCCTTCTGCCTGTGTCGGAAATCTGCCCACATCGAGACGATAGGTTTCCAGTGATCCCTTGAACATTTTTACTTGCACTTCGGCGGTTTTTACTTTGGAGCTGTCCACGCGTCCGAATAGCTTCGGGCCGACCAAGCCGGCCAGCATGCCGATGATGACCAGCACGACGAGCATTTCAATCAGGGTGAAGCCATGTTGGCGGTTAAGCGGGTTCTTCATGTAGGTATATCTCCGGTGAAAATTAGCCGATGTTGGTGCTCATGCTGGTCACGGCAAGCATGATGGCGATCATGATCACGCCGATGATGCTGCCGATCAGCAAAATGGCGATCGGTTCGAGCAGCAGCAGAAAGCGCTTCATTCTATCGCGTCCGGCGTTCTCGTAGAGCGTGGCGAGGGCACGCAACATCGGAGCCAGTTCGCCGGAGCGCTCTCCGACACGCACCAGATTGATGCCGGTGGCTTCCAGGGCGCGGTTGGTGGCCAGTGCGTCGGCAAAGCGCGCGCCGCCGCGCACTTCAAGCAGGACTTGTTGCAGGCGGTTGCGCAGCGTGGAGATTTTGACCCCGCTCAGGGCGAGTCCCATGGCGGTGATGATGGGGACGCGATTTTCCAGTAGTGCGCTGAGCATGGAGGCCCATCGACCCATTTCTGTTTCAACGATCCATTGCCCGAGCAGCGGAAATCTGGACAGCCACTCGAAGGCTCGGCTGCGCATTCCCGGGTTGCTGAACGACCAGACAGCACCCATGACGAGCGTCAGCGATAGCAGCCCGACCCAGAGCAGATTGGCTTGCACGAACATACCTGTGCCGATGACCCATTGGGAAAGTAGCGGGACGTCTGCGCCCCCTTTTATCAGGTTGGCGAACTTGGGTACCACGACGATGAATACCAGCAAGGTGGCGGCAATGCCGGAAACCACCAGTATGGCGGGATAGGTCAGGGCGTTGCGCATCTCTTGGCGCACGCGGTCTTCATATTCCATTTGCAGCACTGCGGTGTGCAGGGACTGCCCCAGTTTGCCGGTCAATTCGCCCGCCGCCGCCAATTGGTAGAGATAGGTGGGCAGTTCAAGTTCGGCCAGACGCAGTGCCTCGGAAAAGCGCTCGCCGCGCCGCAGCCCTGTCAGTGTTGCGGCGAATGCCGTGCCTATGGCGCTTCCGGCATGGGCGGTGCTGATGGATTCGACGGACTCGGCCAGGGGCACGCCGGCATTGAGAAGGGTTGCCAGTTCTTGCATCGCCAGCGTTTTGTCCTGACGGGTGACTTTCTTTTGGTTGATCCGTTGCCCGTTTTGTGTCGCTGCGGCTGATGCCAGCGAGACCGGGGTCAGATTCTGTTGCTGTAGCAGGCGCATGGCCTCGCGCTCGTCGCTGGCGCTGATCTGGCCGTTCAGCATTTGTCCCTGGGCGTTGGCTGCCTGGTAGAGGAATTCCATCAGAGTATTTCCGTGCCTTCACTCAATCCGGTCACGCGCAGCACTTCATCAACGCTGGTGAGGCCGCGCCATGCTTTGATGAGCCCGTCTTCGCGCAGGTTACGGTATCCCTGTCGCTGGGCGATCTTCAGCATCTCGGCCGCCGATTCCTGGTGCATGAGGGCTTCCTGAATCTGCGGGGTGACTTCGAGGAATTCATAGATTCCAAGACGGCCGCGATAACCGCTGCCCCGGCATTCGGGACAGCCGCGGGCGACTCGCCAGCGTGCCTGTCCCTCGAATAACTTGGGTGTGTCGGCTTTGATTCTTTCAATTGTCGCAAGCAGGCTGGGTGCGGGCGTGTCCGGTGTTGCGCATTTGTCGCAAAGCTTGCGTACCAGCCGTTGTGCCTGGACGGCGCGTACTGCGGAGGCGACCAGGAAGGGTTCTACACCCATGTCCAGCAGGCGGGTGAAGGCGCTCAATGAATCGTTGGTGTGCAGGGTGGATAACACCATGTGTCCGGTGAGGGCGGATTGCACGGCGATCTCGGCCGTTTCCAGATCGCGGATTTCGCCGATCATGATGATGTCCGGGTCCTGGCGCAGGATGGCGCGCAGTGCGCGGGAAAAGGTGTAGCCGATGTCGCTCTGCGTTTGTATCTGGGTGATGCCGGGCATCTTGTACTCGACCGGATCTTCTACCGTGATGATCTTTCGGGTCCGGTCATTGGCTTTTTCCAGGGCGGCATACAGGGTGGTGCTTTTGCCCGAGCCGGTGGGTCCGGTCACCAGCAGGATGCCGTGCGGCTCATTCACCCAGCGGGTAAATTGTTGCAGATGGTCCGCTTCCATTCCCATGGAGTTGAGGTTGAGGTCAGTGCGTTCTTTCGGCAGCAGGCGCATGACGATGGATTCGCCATTGACCCCGGGCACGCAGGAAACGCGGATGTCCATTTCGATGCCGCTGGCGCGAGTGGAGATGCGTCCATCCTGCGGCAGGCGCCGTTCGGCAATGTCCATGCCGGAGATGAGCTTGAGGCGGGAGGCCACGGCATCGAAACGTTCTCGGGGCAGGGTCATGCGCAGGTGTAGTACGCCGTCAATCCGGTAGCGTACCGAAAACACGCGCTCTTCCGGCTCCAGATGAATGTCGGATGCGGCGTCATCGATTGCCTGCGAAAGAAGATTGTTGACGAGTTCGATTACGGGCGCCTCTTCGGCCAGTTCGCGCAGATGGGTAACCTCATCCTGCAACTCTGCGGGCGTGGTTGACTTGATCAGCTTGAGCGCATTTTCAATGTCCTGGCTGCGTGCAAATCCCCAGATCAATTTGTGCGCCGGGTAAGCGGCTGCAAGGGTTTCCTGCAAGTTGCTGTCGATGGGGTTGCGTGATGCACATTGAATGGCGCCGTCCGCGTTTTTCCAGACGAGTACGCGTTGATCGACAAACCAGTCGGCTGAAAGTTGGCTTGCCTGTATAACTGGCTGAATGTCGCCTGCCTGTGCAGGAAGCCGGGTCGGTGCAAACAGTGGCAATCCCAATTGACCTGCGAGAACGGGCAGCAAGGCTTCTTCGGAAATAGCGCCGATACGTACCAGCACCGCACCAAATCTGCCTTTGAACTGGCGTTGAAAGGCCAGCGCCTTGTCAATGTCTTGGACATTGATTAGGCCCCGTTCCATGAGTAATGCACCAATTGGTTGTTGTGCTGGCGTGGGGTATTCTGTTTCCACTTGTGTCGTATTGGGCATTGGGGATGTATGTTCCAGCAATCTGGTTGCGCTATGCTTTATGTGCTCAATAGCAAACCCGATGAGCACTCTTCAGGTGAAGTCGCTATGAGTCGCGCAGTTTAACAAACTCCGCAACGATTGGTAGATACGGCGTAATTCGGAAAGATTCGGGTTTGGGGAGGGGGGTCATCCGTTCCAGGCAATGGAGCATCCGGTATGCGTGCCAAGGGGCGTCGGGTCCGGATAGTGCTAAAATCCGCCGCGAATTCAACAGACCGCCGTTGCAGGGTGCCGTGTAACATCCATGATCTATTTAGCCCCTATCTGCGCCGCGCTGGTTACCCTGTTATCACTGGCCGTCATTTTATCCAGCAGGCTGGGCAGCAGTGTCCAGGATATTCCCAACGAGCGCTCGCTGCATGCAAAGCCTGTTCCGCGCATCGGCGGCATTGGGCTCATGCTGGGATTGTTGGCGGGCTGGCTGCTGATCCTCGATGCATTGGCGTGGTGGCTGGTTTTGCCGCTGGCCATTTTGTTCCTGGTATCGCTGATCGATGATGCGCGCGGGCTGGCGGTTCGCCAGCGACTGCCGGCACAGTTCCTCGCGGCCGCGATGCTGGTCGGTGGTTGCGGATTGTTCGTGCAACAAGGCATCGCCGCCGCGCTGGCAGTGTTGCTGTTCACGGTATGGATGACCAATCTCTACAACTTCATGGACGGGGCAGACGGTCTGGCAGGCGGCATGGCGGCATTCGGCTTCACGCTGTTCGCTGTCGCCGCACTGCTTGCGCGGGCGGAGGGGTTTGCTATGTTGAATCTGGCTGTGGCGGCCGCGGCGCTCGGTTTTCTTTGCTATAACTTCCCGCCGGCCAGGGTGTTTATGGGGGATGCGGGTTCGATTCCCTTGGGCTTTCTGGCTGCAGCAATGGGCTTGTGGGGTTGGCAGCAAGGGTTCTGGGCAGTGTGGTTTCCGTTGTTGGTGTTCTCGCCGTTCATCGTCGATGCCAGCGTCACGCTGGCGAAGCGCTCCTTGCGCGGGATGAAAATCACCGAAGCGCACCGGGAACATTATTATCAGCGCATGGTGCGCATGGGCTGGAGCCACCGCAGCGTGGCGCTGGCCGAATATGTTCTGATGCTGGCGAGCGGGACATCGGCATTACTGTCCATAAAACAACAATTTCCCTTGTGGGCGTTAATGTCCTGGGGAATCATCTATGGCGTGCTGATGTTGTCGATCGACGCGGCGTGGAAAAAGTTCGAACGGGGGCAACATGCTTAATGCTAACCGCTATACCGCACTGGCAATTTTTCACGACCTGTTTGTGGCTGCTCTGGCTTGGGCGTGTGCTTATTTGCTGCGCTTCAATTTCGATCTTCCGACCAACTACCAAGGCGAAATGTGGCGCACGCTGTTCTGGATCGTGCCGCTGCAATTACTGGTTTTTTGGTACATGGGGCTGTATCGCGGCATCTGGCGTTACGCCAGCATGGCCGATCTGCGGCGCATCTTCCTGGCAGTGCTGTGGGCTGCGATGCTGATACCGCTGGTGCTGTGGATGTTCCGCGTCAATGCGGTGGTGCCGCGTTCGGTCTTGTTCATCGATCCCATTCTGCTGTTGCTGGCGATGGGTGGCGACCGGCTGATCTATCGCTTGTGGAAGGAGCAGGGGCTGTTCGGAGAGATCAAGCTGCGGGGCGAGCCGGTGTTGGTGCTGGGAGCGGGGGAGGCGGGTGTTGGATTGTCGAAAGAGCTGGCGCGGAGCCGGGTATGGCGCCAGGTCGGTTTTCTGGATGACGATACCGGCAAACAGGGGCGAGTCCTCAACGGGATCAAGGTGCTGGGAAAACTGGACAGCTTGCCGCATTGGGCGAGCCGATTGGGCGTCAGCCGGGTCATCATTGCCATGCCATCGGCAATGCATCGGATACGCAAACATGCCATCGAACTTGCGAATGCTAACGGGATCAAGGCGCTGACGGTTCCCTCCTTCGACGATCTGTTGAGCGGTCGCGTCGCGATTTCGCAGTTGCGCTCAGTGGAATTGGACGATTTGCTCGGCCGCGATCCGGTACAGCTGGATGATGCGGGTCTGCATCGGCAACTGGCTGGCAAAGTGGTGCTGGTGACCGGTGCCGGAGGTTCCATTGGTTCTGAATTGTGTCGTCAGATTGCGCGCTTCGTTCCGCAGCGGCTGGTGCTGTTCGATGCGGGCGAGCTGGCGCTGTATAACAGTGAGCTGGAGCTGAGCAAAAAATTCCCGCAGCTGGACATCGTTTTCCTCGCGGGGGACGTGCGCGATGAAGCGCGACTGGAACAGGTGTTTGGCGAGTACAAACCCAGCGTGGTTTTCCATGCCGCCGCCTACAAGCATGTGCCGCTGATGGAGCGCGGTAATGCCTGGCAGGCGGTACGCAACAATGTGTTTGGAACCTGGCAGTTGGCACGATGTGCGCAGAAACACGGCGCGCAGGAATTTGTGTTGATTTCCACCGACAAAGCAGTCAATCCGACCAGTGTGATGGGTACCACCAAGCGGCTGGCGGAGATCGTGTGTCAGGGTCTGCAACAACCGGGTGGGACGCGCTTTGTCATCGTGCGTTTTGGCAATGTGTTGGGTAGCAACGGCAGCGTGATTCCAAAGTTTCACGAGCAGATCGCCAAGGGCGGGCCGGTCACCGTGACCCATCCCGAAATCATGCGCTACTTCATGTCGATTCCGGAAGCGGCGCAATTGGTGATGCAGGCCGGTTGCATGGGTAAGGGCGGCGAGATATTCGTGCTCGACATGGGCGAACCGGTGAAGATCGTCGATCTGGCACGCGATCTCATCCGCCTTTCGGGGTTGAATGAGGATGACATCAAGATCGAATTCAGCGGGCTGCGCCCCGGCGAAAAACTGTACGAAGAACTATTGGCGGACGATGAAAACACCCTGCCGACGCCGCACCCCAAACTGCGTATCGCCCAAGCGCGCGCAGTGGCAGGTGCTGAATTGCAGGAACTGCTTGAGTGGGCAGCAGCATCCGGGCCGCATGATGACGAGACGGTGCGCCAGCGCATGCGGCAATGGGTGCCGGAATACACGCCAACAGCCGACGGACAAAAACACCGATAAACGTGCCCTCTCTATCTGTCATTCTCATCACTCGCAACGAAGCCGCCAACATCCGCGAGTGTTTGCGCTCGGTGGAATGGGCTGACGAAATCATCGTGGTCGATTCCGGTAGCACGGACGATACCGTCGACCTCGCCCGAGAGATGGGCGCAAGGGTGTACCAACATGACTGGCCCGGCTTTGGTCCGCAGAAGACTCGTGCGCTGGGCTATGCCACCAAAGAATGGGTGTTCTCCATCGATGCAGATGAACGCGTGACGCCGGAACTGCGTGCCGAGATCGAGCACGCCATGCTCAAAGGCGAAGCGGACGGCTATTCCTGCCCGCGCCTGTCACAGTTCTGCGGCACGTTCATCCGTCACGGCGGCTGGTATCCCGACTACGTGCTGCGCCTGTTTAAGCGCGACGCGGGAAGGTTCTCCGACAGTCTGGTACACGAAAAAGTGCAAATCAACGGCAGCAGCGCTAAATTGGGGAAACCGCTGCTGCATTACAGTTATCTCAACACAGAGGATGTCGAGCGAAAAGTCGAACATTATTCTACGGCCGCCGCGCAGCAGATGTATCAGGCTGGGAAGCGTTCGAGTCTGGTCGGTGCCGCTTTGAGTGCGGGCTGGGCTTTCGTGCGCACTTATGTCGTCCGGTTGGGCGTGCTGGACGGCGTGGCTGGATGGCAGATCGCGGGCATGAACGCACGCACCACTTGGCTCAAATATCGCAAGCTGGCGGCGCTACATGCAGGGAAGGGTGGAGTTTCTCAGGTCGGGCTTTAGTCCGGCGCTGTATTTACCCCGGCGCGCGTTTCAGGCGACTGCGCAGCAACTGCCAGCGCAATCAGCCCATGCGCCAGCGCCACGGCAGAAACAGAGGTGCCGGGCTGACGGCACACCGCGACAAGTTCGGCTTTTAATTCGGGTGGATGGGCGCGCCGTTGGCGCGCGGGTAAGGCGAGAGTCATGATAGTGTCAACTTAAAATTGGTGGACACTATGCTCCTACATCAAAGGGCTCGGTTCAATGCGGGGCGGCTGGATGCTTACGAACCATCTCCCTCATCGTGTCTATCCGGGCTGCCGTTTTTTGTGTAGAAACAAACGCAAGGTCAATGTCGGCGAAGTGTGACAAGAGAGGGTTATTCGAGGTATCCTGAATCGAGATAGTCTTTCAAAGATGATCGACGTTGCGGCACCTAACGCTAATTGCAAAACAGAAAGGAAACAGATCATGTCACTTCAAAGCTATGAAGCCGTTTGCGAGCATGGGCAAATGAAATGGCTGGGTGATCGCCCTCATGTTGAGGGCGCGCGAGTAATCAGTACCATCCTTTCGGACAAAAAGACAGTTTCAGTTGCAGTTAAACATCAGCCGTCCGCGCGAATCTCGGGCAAAGGGAAAATACTCAGCGACATCCTCACCCCGGCAGCACCGATAGAAGATTGGAATTGCGCGAAATGATCATACTTGACACCCACATCTGGGCGAATTGGATAGTCGGAGGTGAAGCTGCCCTCAGCCCGGCGATTACAGAAGCCATGCAAAACCAAAGCTGATTGGCTGTGTCGGCAATCTCGTGTTTTGAAGTGACGCTCCTGGCAAACAGAGGCAAACTAGAACTACCGCTTCCCATGAGCGAATGGTTAATCGAGGCGCTTGCCAATTCAGGGGCCGAGTCACTGCCGATTACATGTGAAATAGCCAATACAGCAGTAATGCTCCCGGAGTTCCACCGAGACCCCGCAGATCGAATCATCATCGCCACTGCATCAGTTTATGGTGCTAAATTGGCAAGCATGGATTCTGTATTTCCAAATTACCGGGAACTACAAAATCGCTCGGTAGGAAAGTGGTTGAGCCAAATCGTGTGGGTTGGTCTCCAGTCCGACACAAGCACTCAAATGGCGAAGGCTTTAAAAAGCCAACTCCGAGCCAGCACAACAAACAGCGCAATACTGGCAGAAGTTCTGCCTGCGCGGGTATGACAACGGACAGTATGAAAATAATTCACATCGTCAGACGCTATGGCCCGGTGGGCGGCATGGAGCGCTACGTTTGGGAGACCACGCGCGAACTCGTCAAACTCGGCTACCAGGTGCAGGTGATCTGCGAACAATGCCTGGCCGAAAAGCCGCAAGGCATTACGGTGCATGAACTTGGCGGGATGGCTTACCGCCCGCACTGGCTTTACTACTGGCGCTTCAGCCTCCGCGTCGATGCTTGGCTGCAAGCCAACCCGCACCCGGGTTGGCTGATCCACAGCCACGAACGCGTCGGTGTGCATGACGTCACCACCTTCCACGGTCCTCCCTTCGCCACCATGCGCGATAAATCCTGGTGGAAGAAGGTCTCCATCCGCGTGGCGATGCAACTGTGGCTGGAGCGGCGCGAACTGCGTGCGGCAAAAAACATCGTGCCCAACTCCGAGATCATCGCGCGGCAGCTGGCGCACTATTACCCTGAATACGCGCACAAACTCACCACGCCCATCATCCCCGGCGTGTTGCCGGGCGTTGTGCGCAACACGCGCAGCGTACCCGCTGACGGCGGCATCATCGGCTTCGTCGGACGGGAATGGCGGCGCAAGGGATTGCCGCTGGCAGTCGATATCGGCGCGCAACTGCGCCAGACGCGACCGCATCTTGAACTGTGGGTCATCGGCCCTGACGAAAAAGAAGTGGCGCATCTGTTTCGCGATTGGCAACGAGGCTATCGCTTGTTTGGCTGGCGCACCGACAACGCATACTTCGAGCAGATTGACGTTCTGCTGCATCCGGCCAAAGCCGAACCCTACGGCATGGTCATCAGCGAGGCGATGGCCGCGCGCGTGCCGGTGGTAGTATCTAATGCATGCGGCGCGGCGGCGCAGGTGAGTAGCGAGGCAGGCACGGTGCTGGCTCTGGCGACCCCGGTGCAGGGCTGGGCGCAAGCAGTCGCGATGCAACTTGATCGAAAGGAATCGATACCGGTATTTGTGCGCGGGTGGGATGTGGTGGCGCGGGAATTCTCGGCGATATATTCCCTCACGCTCAAGCAAGTCGAAGCAATCGAATGATGCTGACAAGCCGATTTTCCTTAGTCGAGAAAGCAGTTTATTTTTTGCTGCTGGTTTATCCGACTGCCATGCTTACGATACAGGGCGGCATGAATAGGGTGTTCCTGTGCATGTTAGTGCTCGTTTTATTGGTGTGGATGCTCCACCCATCGGGCATAGACCAAATAAAGTGGCAGCCCGCATGGACGCTATACACGGTAGCGATGTTCAGCATGTCAATTGCAATCTTGGGCAGCCAACTCTGGAATCAAAGTCTATCCCCCCATCCCTATGATGCGGCGGCGCGATATTGGCTGGGGATTCCGGTGTTCCTGTTATTGGTGCGTTTGCGTCTCGAGGCCTTATTTGTTGTGCAAATCGCGTTTCCGGTGGCGGCTATTTCCGGTTTTTTGCTTTCAGAAAATGTGTGGGGCAGGTCGGGGTTGGGGTCATTGGATGTGATTCACTTTGGTGATTTTGAGTTGATGCTGGGTGCGCTGTCTCTATTTACGCTGGATTGGACAGGACGTGATCGTGCGCCCCTGCGATTGCTGAAGATACTGGGATTTATCGCCGGTGTCATGGCTTCCATCGCTTCCGGTGCGAGAGGGGGCTGGTTGGCGATACCAGTGTTTATCGCCATCTTCGTTTACTTCAATAGGAACAAATTATCGTTGCAGGCCATGGCATCTTATGCTGCGGCGGTAGCGTTAAGTGTTTTCTTGTTGTATTCGTTTAATACGTCTTTTCATCAGCGCATCGAGCAGCTGACAATTGATTTTTCCCTATATAAGCAGGGTGACCGTGATACCTCTACCGGTATTCGCTGGCAGTTATATCGCGCTGCACTGCAGGTGTTTTATCAGCACCCGGTCTTCGGGGTCGGGCCTGAAGGCTTGGCGCTACAGATGCAGCCGATGAGGGAGGCCGGAGAATTGACACCTTTGGCTGCGGAGGTTGGGCGTGGGGAAGTGCACAGTGATCTGCTGTCGAAAACTGTTGGGATGGGGATTTTCGGACTGGCTTCCATGCTTGCCGTCTATGCGGTGCCGTTCGGCTTGTTCTGGCATGCGACAGCGATGGTTTCAAGCATAAAGAGGCGCGCAGGCGTGCTCGGTATTATTTTTGTCAGCGGATTTATGGTGTTCGGGCTGACAGTGGAGATATTGAACCTGACCATGGCGACAGCATTCTATAGTTTTACCATTGCGGTACTGTTGGCAGCCTGTTACAACATTCACGGCGATGGTCAGGGTTGATTGCAGCAGATTCCATGCGCGCATCGCTGGAAGATCGGTGCCAACCAACTTCAGGCAGATGCCACCCAACCCGTGGGAAATGGCTTTGCGGAATATGGGGCGACGCCTTTCCGGTAAGGGCATGCATCACATGGCGTGGGAGGCGGTGAAGTGATCAGTATCGTTATCCCCAGCTGGAACAACCTTGCGTACCTGAAACTGTGCGTGGAGAGTTTGCAGGAGCACTCTGCACTCGACCATGAGATCATCGTGCATCTCAATGATGGTTCGGATGGCTCGCTGGATTGGGTCAAAGCGCAGGGTATCAAATACACGCAGAGCGCCAGGAATGTTGGAGTGTGTTTGGCAGTGAATCATGCGGTGGCGCAGGCTCACCACGATTGGGTGCTGTACATGAACGACGATATGGTCGCTGCACCCGGATGGGATACGGCCTTTATCGAGGCGATCAAGATGATGGATACCGATCTCGCGCTGTTCTTTGGCACCCTGATTCAGCCGGAAACCAACGACCATCCGGACATTATCAAGCAAGATTTCGGGCGTACCCCGGTAGAGTTCGACGAAGGTGCATTTCTGAAAAGCTATCTGCGAGACAAGCGCGGCGACAGGGAAGGCGCGGCCTCGCAGCCCACGCTGTTCCATAAAAAATGGTGGAACATGGTCGGCGGCTACAGTCTGGAATTCTCGCCGGGCATGAGCAGCGATGATGATCTGCTGATGAAG
>Ga0210009_1000761_pt1 | contig 32494 bp, 22 predicted proteins | sample CryGeyCG2114_065_FD_185457 | JGI IMG/M metagenome (GOLD analysis project Ga0210009, IMG submission 185457) | Groundwater microbial communities from aquifer - Crystal Geyser CG12_big_fil_rev_8/21/14_0.65 (SPAdes) (version 2) | ecosystem: Environmental > Aquatic > Deep subsurface > Groundwater ...
CCACATATTACCGCCTCAAGACCTCCGCACCAGTGTCGGGACGATTGCGTCCGCCACTTAATGGTACCCCGGAATCACTCCTCCAGGAACTCGATTCTCCGGATTTCCTGGAACAGCACGCCGCGCCGCTCGACGGAGGTCGTTTCCGCACGGAACTGTACCTGGATGGCGTGCACTGCGCGGCCTGCGTGTGGCTTGTGGAGCGGCTCCCGCAGCACGTGGAGGGTGTCCATTCGGCTCGATTGAACCTCGCGCGGGGACGACTTTCCATCACCTGGAATCCGGGCACGACAACACTCTCTGACATAGCCAGATGGCTGGCGCGTTTCGGTTATCCGGTCCAGGCGCGTGTGCCAGAGGGCATAACGGGTCGTTCATCATCTTCGGGCCCAGGGCGCGCTGAAAAACAGTTGCTCATCCGCGTCGGCGTCGCCTGGGCGCTTGCCGGGAATATAATGCTGCTTGCCTTCGCGCTCTACGGCGGGCTCGATCTGGACATGACGGGGCTCGGAAGCGCTGCCCGATGGCTGAGTCTCGCACTTGCCCTGCCGGCTGTCATTATCGGTGGAGGTGTTTTTTTCAGACGGGCATGGGCATCGATACGACTCGCCGTCCAGTCGGTCTCCCTGCGGCACATCCACATGGATACCCCCATCTCAGCCGGCATCCTGACCGGTTTCGGGTACAGTACCTGGGCCACGTTTTCCGGACAGGGTGAAATCTGGTTCGACTCCATAACCGTACTGATCGCGGCACTGCTTACGGCACGTTGGTTGCAACTTCGTGCGCAGCGTCTTGCTGGAGATACGTCCGATCGCCTGTTGGCGCTCCTGCCGAGCGTTGCGCGCCGGCTCCGCGACGACGGGCGAACCGAGCGGGTCAGGGCTGAGGACCTGGAATCGGGACAGCGGGTGCGTGTCCATCCCGGCGAACTGATACCCGTCGATGGTACCGTCGAGCAGGGCGAAAGCCATGTAGGACACGCCATCCTTACGGGCGAGAGTCGCCCCATCCTGGTTCGCCGTGGAACAGCCGTATTCGCGGGTACGATAAACGAAACGTCGGCGCTGACCGTGCGTGTAGCCCGGACGGGAGACCGGACGCGCATTGGCAGCCTGGTCTCCTGGGTTTCCGAGCCGGACGCGCAGCCTCACGGAGGCCTTCCGGAGAAACAGGGCGGACCCCGGGTGGGACCCGCCCACGGCGCGGACGTCGGCCACCGGAGCGTGCTGCATCTGGCCGATGACCTGGGAGGATGGTTTTCGATCACTGTTCTTGCCCTTGCTGGCGCTTCAGCCATTCTGTGGAGTTTCCTCGATCCGGCGCGGGCGGTCAGTCACGTAGTAGCGCTTCTTGTCATCACGTGTCCCTGTGCGCTTGGTATGGCGACCCCGCTGGCGCTCGCCACAGGCCTTGGCCGCGCAGCCAGGCGAGGTCTGTTCATCAAAAGTGAGTCCATCCTGGAGCGGGCCACTTCTGTCACGACAGTGATCCTCGACAAAACAGGAACCATCACGGAAGGGGCCATGCGGATCGATGCGTTCGAGGGGGCGGCCGACGCCGTGGAACGGGCGGCCTCGGTGGAAGTCGGACTGGCCCACCCGATTGCGCGGGCCCTCGCCGCCTGGGCCGACGGTCGCGTGCTCGAAACCGCCACCGAGGTCCGCCACGTTCCATCGACTGGCGTCGAAGCACGCGTCGCCGGGCGACGCGTGCGCGTCGGCCGCCCCGACTGGATTCTCGGCGCGGCAATGGTGCCGGACGCTCTGAATGGGGCCGAAAAACGCATGGCTGAAGGCGGCCGCACCCCCGTCGCTGTGGAAATAGATGGCACACTCGCCGCTGTCGTCGCCATTACCGACCCGGTTCGTTCCGACGCCCGGGAAACCATCAGATGGCTCTCCGAACAGGCCGATGTCTGGATATGTTCGGGGGACAACGAGGCCACAACGGCGCACATCGCCGATCTTGTGGGCGTGCCCGCCAGCCGCACCATCGGGGGCGCCTCTCCTGAACGAAAAAAGCAGCTTGTGGACACACTGACCCGCCAGGGGCAGCGTGTCATGGTGGTCGGCGACGGGGTCAACGATACACCGGCCCTCCGCGCTGCGCATATCGGTCTGGCGGTAGCAGACGGTTCGGCTGCCAGCCGCATGGCCGCCCACGTTCATGTAACCAGGCCCGGCCTTGGTGCTGCGCGGGACCTGTTGCAACACTCCCGGGGCGTTCTCGGGGTCGTTCGCCGGAATCTCGCCTTCTCGCTTGCCTACAATGTGATTGGCGCCGGTGTCGCCCTGGCGGGTCTCGTAACGCCACTTTTTGCAGCGGTTGCCATGCCCATATCCAGCTTCATTGTCGTGCTCTCCTCACTCCATCAGGGTTCGGACAAGCCATGAATGTGCTCTACATCCTGGTCCCGCTTGCACTGGCCCTCGCGGCCGCCGGTGTAGCCGCATTCATATGGAGCGTCCGCTCGGGCCAGTACGATGATGTAGAAACCCCGGGAATGCGCATGCTGGTCGACGAGGACGAGGATGACGACCCGGAAAAGTAGGGCGTATCCACACTGCGTCAGTGCATGCCCGGCATGCCGCGCACAAGCATAAGTGCGCCGAAAACAATCACCAGAATGGCACCCATGCGCACCAGAATGCGCCTCTGGCCCGCATCCAACAACCGACCCAACTGGCCCGCCACGAACAGGGCCGGCAGGGTGAACAATCCGAAGACGGCCATGAACGCAGCGCCTGCCCACCATGACATGGTACCTGCTGCCGCGCCGAGCGCCGCGTACAGAAGCCCACAGGGAAGCAGTCCATTGAGCGCCCCCATCGAGAAGCGCGCAACCATGGAGGGCGACCCCACGCGCGCCGACAGGGCACCAACGAGACGACCTGCCGCTGGCGGCATATACAGTCGATCAAACGCCACCCACCCTCCCAGTTGCAGACCGGATCCGATGACGATCAGTCCGACGAGCACACGAAGCACCAGCGATGCGGCGGGAGACACCGCCAGCGCCTGACCCAGCGCACCGGCTGAAACTCCGAGCACCACGTACGTCAGCGTTTTTCCAAGACCATACACGGCGAAGCGGAGTCCGCCACGGGTTCCGGTATGCGCCAGCATGGCAAACCCGCCACACATGCCCATGCAGTGAAGACTCCCCCCTGCAGCCAAGAGGAATGCAGCAAATATCCAGTCCACAGAAACAGCTCCGCCAACGGCTTATCTTGGGTGGCCAACCATGCAACACCGGAATATACACCATGTCCTGGCCTTTCGATATCGACGGCTGCCTGCAGCATCTGATCGCATCCGATCCGGCACTCGGCCGTCTTGTCCGCAGGATAGGCCCTGTCACGCTCACGCCGCGCACCGACGAGCCGCCGCTTGACGCACTGGTTCGGAACATCGTGTACCAGCAGCTCTCGGGAAAAGCCGCATCGACAATCCATGCGCGCCTGCTGGCCCTGACAGGGCACCCGCTACAGCCGCAACGTATCCTGGACACGCATCCCGATGCGCTCCGTTCGGCGGGACTCTCGCGTGCCAAAACCACAGCCATTATTGACCTCGCCGTACACGCTGCCGAGGGTCACATTCCAGATGCCGCCGACATGAGTGCCATGGACAATGCGTCCATCGAGGCGTGTCTGACACGTGTAAAGGGCATTGGTCCGTGGACCGTCCAGATGTATCTGATGTTCTGCCTCGGACGGCCCGATGTGTTTCCCGCATCGGATCTGGGAATTCGCAAGGGGATGGCCCGGCTCTACGGGCTCGACGAACTGCCGTCACCGGCCGACGCCACGGACGCATCCATCCCCTGGAAACCCTACCGCACCATTGCCTCCTGGTACCTCTGGCGCAGCCTGGATATCACGGCTGACGCACTACCGGCCGCCGGAACGTGACCACGTGCTGCATGGGCAGGATGTCGAGCGTGTCGAACCACTCGAAGCCGGCGGCCTCCATTTCGAGTCGGATCTGCTCCTCGGACATGCGGTGTAGCGGCGCGACGGGAATGGTGTCGTCTTCTCCGCGGTATTCAACCACGACAAGCCGGCCTCCGGGCCGGAGCGAGCGCAGTATGTGGGCCATCATTTCCTGTGGATGCGAAAATTCGTGATATGACGACACGATGAGGACCAGGTCGAGGCGTCCTTCCGGAAGGGATGGATTGTCCACAGCGCCCAGAACGGGTTCGACGTTCCGCGCCCCGAGCCGCTCGGCACGGGCGACAAGGGTGTCGATGAGCGCCTCGTGTACCTCCACGGCATAGACGCGGCCGTGTGGTACGCGCTCCGACAGTGGAAAGGTGAAAAAGCCGGTACCCGCTCCGATATCCGCCACGCGATCCGAGGGAGTAAGTCGCAGGGCGGCAAACAACCGGCCGGGCAGTTCTTCAGCGTCCCTTTCGGGTCGATCGAGCCAGACGGCGCCGTGCTCGGACGACATGACGTCTGCAATTTCCCGGCCCATCCAGGTATTCCTGTCGGACTCACTGCTGCATGCGGTCAGCGCGAACGCCAGAACAGCAGCCGCCATGATGACAACACCCGGAACAGGGGCCTTGAAAACGCGAGAAAGTCCGGTTAACATTGTGTAGTGTGTAAAACTTTGCCTTTACCAACCGCCTCAAAACTGCTATGTTCACTGTTCACGGTTTTCGGTGCATTACGCCGCCGCCCGACCCAAGTACTGCATGAGTTCCCGCTACCGTTCCATCCTGTCTGTTGCAAGCCTGACCGCCGTCCTCTTGACAGCGACTGGCATTGCCGCGCCCGAGGCGAGCGCGCAGGCATCGTTCGAGGAAGCCCTCATTGACGTGGGAAACGTCGGTATTACGGTCACGAACGCGGGTTTCGTGGGGCGCTCGAATGTCCGTAACAACCCGACCGGCAATCCGTCTTTCGAGTTTCCGCTCAATTCGGGCGTTGAACACCTGTTTGAAGCCGGTCTCTGGATCGGGGCCCGGCGTTCGGACGGTACAGTCACGGTCCGAACCGGTGCCATTACCTCATCGGGGGGCTACTCTCCGGGTGCCACCGGGTACGAATTTGCGCAGAATCAGCTTTTCAGAACGCGTTCGTCACTCCCTACGTCGGAGGCCTTCACGCGCGATGCCGTGAGCCACCAGGACCTTCTCACGGCGTTCGAGGATACGTCCCGGGTGCTGCCGAACACGTCCATCCAGCTTCCCGATGTCGCCGGCCGCCTTGGCATGCGTGTGGAAATGTCCACGTTCGCCTGGAATTTTCCTTTCACGGAATCGTTTGCCATATTGAACTTTGACATCATCAATACCTCGGCGGCGGCCTGGGAGGATGTTTACGTGGGCCTGTTCCACGACCTCGTCGTACGCAATGTGAATACGACGAATGACACCGGCGGCGCCTTCTTCAACAAGGGTGGACTCGGCTACATTGACTCGCTCCAGACCATGTATGCGTTCAATGCAGGGGGCACGGAAGAAACGCTGAACACGTACGGCTCCGTAGCCGTTCTTGGTGCCGAATGGCGGGATCCAGCAACTGGCCGCAAGCGTTTTTTCCACCCGGCCGTGGCCGACGATTTTGTGGCCGACGGACTGCAGCCACCTGTTGTCAACCCGCGCTGGTGGCTCTTCTCCGGTGGCAGTGACGAACTGAACCGGCCTGGCACGGACGATGAGCGGTATCGCCGCATGTCGACGCCCTTCCCGAACCCGGCTGAGTTCGGTTCGGAAGCGGAGTTTGAAGCTGCCCAGGAAGCCTGGTTCACGCGCCTGCGGACAGATGGACAGATTTCGGCGGGGAACTGGATTGGGCTCACGCCCATGGGGCCGGTGCCGCAGGTGCTGCCGGGCGACACGCTCCAGGTTACGTTCGCGCTCGTGGCCGCGCTCAAGCCCGAGGAATTCCAGGGCCCGGGCGGAAAATCCATCGATACGCCGGAAACCCGCGCCCTGCTGGCCAACAATATCCAGTGGGCACGCCGTACGTACGGCGGCGAGGACAACAATTTCAACGGTCGGCTCGATGCGGGTGAGGATGTCAACGGTAACGGCGTCCTGGACCGGTATCTGATACCGGAGCCGCCCGCATCTCCCCGTGTCCGGGTTGAATTCGAGCGGGACCCGACAACCGATGAGCCGGTGGTAGCGCTCTACTGGGACCGCACGGCCGAGGAGTCCATAGACCCTGTGACGGGCGAAATGGACTTTGAGGGCTACCGGCTTTACCGCTCCGATCCCGGGGATGACCGGGGGGGCAACATCGCGGATGCCGCTTCGCTGATTGCACAGTATGACATTGCCGGCAACCGAACCGGATTCAATAACGGATTCAGCGAGGTTGAACTCGATGAGGCCCGCGTCTTTGATGGGGACCCCACAGCATACTGGTACCGGTTTGAAGCCCGGGACCTTCGGAACGGCTGGCAATACCTGTTCGCGGTTACGGCTTTTGACCGGGGAGATCCCGACGCAGGCCTCGATCCCTTCGAGTCGTCCCGCGTCGCGAACAGTATCCGGGTCTTCCCGGGAACGCCCGCCGACGAGACCGGCGATCAGAAGGTGGGTGTCTATCCCAATCCGTACCGCGTCAATGCGGCGTGGGACGGGGATTCAAACCGGACGCGCAAACTGAATTTTTACAATCTCCCGCCCCGGTCCCAGATCCGGATCTATACGCTGGCGGGCGAAATCGTAGCGACACTCGATCACGACGCGGAGACGTACATCGGGGATACCCGGTGGTTCGACGACTTCAGCGCTCCTGGTCGCATCCAGCCGGGCGGTGAACACTCCTGGGACCTGTTGTCCGACAACGGCCTGGGGCTTGCTGGAGGCCTGTACCTGTTCACAGTGAAAGACCTTGACGACGGCGACGTTCAGCGTGGCAAGTTCGTCATTATCAAATAACCAACCTGAGAGAACCCATGAGAAAACTGGCTACCACCTGGATGCTGCTGCTCGTTGCGGCGCTTGCCATCCAGACAACAAATGCACAGACTGTTGCAACCATTGCTGAAATCAATACCATCCCGCAGGACGGAATCGACGCCGCCAATGCGCTCGGCGGTGACATCACGTTCGACGACATCGTGGCCAACATCCGCTCCCCGTTCGAAGGCGAAACGGTGCAGTTCACGGCCGTCGTGATATCCGACCCGCGCAACTCGGGACTTTCGAGTGTCAACTCCTCGACCGGCGAGCCGTCCCGTGTCCACTACTTCGTGCGCGATGTGGCAGCCGCGACGGACGGCTTTGACGGGCAGGTCATGCAGGTCGTGGATGGAAACTTCCGCGCCACGGGCTCGCTGAACCTGTTTGTAGGTGACGTAGTACGCTTCACGGGCGACATCGCCTACTTCGGTGTGGGCATCCAGTTCTCTCCCTCCAGTGTAGAGTTCCTGGGAACGTACCAGGACCAAGGCCTGCCAGCTTCGATTCTCGAGCCGCGGACCGTCACCCTTGCCGATCTCAATCAGCCCACGGGGGACAACCAGGGACGTGCCAACTGGGACAACTTCAATGCCCTCCATCAGGACTTCGTACGCATTGAAGGCGTCCAGGTATTTCAGTCCCCAAACCGGACAGATGACCGCCCCAACTGGGCTCTTCGGGACCTCTCGACAAGTGCTGTCATCTCAAACGATGATATATCACTTCAGTATCGCAACGACCGCACGGATTACCCGTCCGACTTCAACGCAACGAATGATTTCATAGCGCCGCCAGTAGGCGCCACGGTGAACGTACAGGGATTTGCACTTCTCAGGTCCAGTTTCGACCCATTCGGAATCGGTGATCCGGCGGTCGCGCTGATCAAAATAACACCCTGGGAAGATGCCGACCTCGTCGTTACGCAGTCGCCTCCAAACATCTCGAACATTGAACTGCCTTCCACGATACCGGGAAACAACCCGGTCACGATAACTGCGAGTATTGTTCCGGACCAGACGCGGTCGCTTACGTCCGTCTCGCTTGACTACAGCACATCCGGCGGCGCCTCGGGCTCGGTTGCGGGCGTTGATGCAGGCAATGACACATGGACGTTCGAGATACCGGCACAGGCCGATCGCTCATTCGTGATTTTCACGATCAGTGCTACCGACAGTGAGGGTGCCGTTTCAACGACTGTCGAGAACTCCTACCGGGTCCTGTTTGATGGTATTACGGCCGTGCGCGATATACAGGAGCCGGCCGCCGGATCCAGCAGCTCGCCCTTCGATCGGCTCGTGGCCGACATGGACCTTGAGGTAACCGTCATGACGGACCCCGCAACGGGCGTAATCGGGGCACAGGACGGAACCAGTCCATGGTCCGGCATCATCCTGAGCAGTTTCAACAATCCCTTGACGGCTGCCGGTGTAAACCAGGGCGACGTAATCCGGATCACAAACGCGGAGGTGCGTGAGAATTTTGGTCTGACGGAACTTCGGAACTACACGTTCGATGTTGTCTCAACCGGCGGCGACATCTTCAATCCCATCGTGCTTCCAACGAGTGCACTCCAGGATTCAGACGTAGCCGAATCGCTTGAGGGCATGTTCGTCCGTGTGGAAAACGTAACCGTGACGGCGACGAATGCGGATGCTCCGAGCGGACCATTCGGTGAATTCAACGTTTCCAACGGCACGGAAGACGATGCGCTCCGGGTGGACGATGCTTCCAGCAACGTATCATACGAGGGAGGTAATCCGGGTACCGTTTTCGCGGAAGGTGAAACGCTGGCATTCGTACAGGGTACACTCTGGTTCTCGTTCAGCAACTTCAAACTGCAGCCTGGCAGCTTCGACGATATCGGCGAGGTCACGAACGTCGCCAATGAAGACGATGTCCTGCCGCGCGTGACGTCGCTCCAGCAGAACTATCCGAACCCGTTCGCGGGTGAAACGGAAATCCGGTATGAGGTCGCAACCTCGGGACCGGTCACGCTCGACGTATACGATGTGCTGGGACGCAAGGTGATGACGCTGGTCTCGGAAAACCAGACCGCCGGAGAACATTCGGCACGTTTCCAGGCGGACGGCATGGCCGGTGGGCTCTACCTCTACCGCCTGCAGTCCGGTGAGAAAACCCTGACGCGCACCATGATGCTCGTCAAGTAACGCCTGCACAAGATGGAAGGATGTGACCCTGGGGCGCCCTGCGGCGCCCCAGGGCATTTCCTTTACCTCGACCACAGACCGAAGTCGTTCAACCTTGTCCGATCACGCATCATTTTCCTCCCACAGGCCATGGACCCTGACCGCCTTGTCAGTGGCCCTGCTTCTTGGAGCCTCACTTTTCGGCTGTGACAGCGATTTCAAGGGCAGTGCGCTCGAAAACCTGCCACCGAACACGGCACTCAGCGTGCGGGACGAATCGCTTGTCGACAACCTGGCGGATGACAACCGACTGCTGTCAACGCTGCGCCTCTCATGGTCAGGTGACGATCCGGACGGCTTCGTAATCGGGTTCGACGTACGCGTCTTTCCTGCAACATCGAGTCCGGACAGCGAGGACCTGTGGGTATTCACGACGCGCAACGATTCCCTCCTCCTGCTCCCCCTTCCCTCCGGGGAATCCATCGCCGACGTGGTCGTGGAAGTACGCGCCGTCGACAACGAAGGAGCCAAAGATCCCACACCGGCGCGCAGCGTCTTCCCCATCCAGAATTCGCCACCCACAATCCGATTCAGCCAGTTCGAACTGCCGCCTGACACGACCTTTCCGGTCGTGAGTTTTGCCTACGTGCCTGACGACCCGGATGGCATACAGAACCTGCAGTCTGTCGGCGTGAGCCTCAATGACAGTACCTCGTTCGTCGAGATACCACCCGAATTTGATTTCGTGACCCTGGTTGGAGATCAGAACCAGGTCGCTACCGCCGACGAAGTGGATGCGCGCCTGTTTCTGGGCCGGGGTGTGGAGGCCACGTCACTCGTGGTCCCCGGTATGCGTCTTGACGCAGACAATACATTCTACATCCGGACAACCGACCAAGCCGACACCACAAGTACCATAGAGCGCTTTACCTGGCGCGTGAAGCGGAACGCATCGGACATCCTCTATGTGAATGACTACCGGCTTTCCACCAATCAAGACGTAAAGAATTACCACCTCGATATTCTGGCCCAGTTCCTGCCCCCCGGTATGCCCGTCGACACGTGGGACATATCAGAGCCCTTCACGACGGGCTCGTCCGGAACCGTGCCGCGCTCTTCCGCGCTGCCGCCTGTTGCCGAGCCCATGCTCCGGCTGACGCTATCGCTCTACCGGTTCATCTATTGGGTATCGACCAGCACGACGGGCAATGTCGGAACAGACAATATGCCCTTCGTTGCCCCCGCCATGGCTGAATTCTTCGGGAATGGCGGCAAAATGCTCGTACACAGCCCGGTGAACGTACCCACTGTGGATACGGATTTCACAGACAACGCCGCCGTGCTGCTGCTCCCACTTTCTGAACCCCTGGTACTTCCCGATTCCGTGCGCCGGCTCGAACTGGCCAGTGGTGCGCCCGTTACGCCTACTGCAACAGGCACATCACTGGGCCTCCCGGCCCTCGAATCCAGCCGCTTTTTCATCAACCTGCGTCCGTATCGTTCCACAGGCGCCAACATTGAATCCCTCTACACCGGTGCATTCCGCTTCCGCTCGGCCAGTGGGGGCAGTGGCGACTGGACGGACCCGAACACGGTCGCATCCATCAGTGCCGACCGGCGCATTGCGCTCATGGCACTACCGCTCGTCAATGATCTGAACAGCACCGAGAATTTCACTGCGCCCGGAGACACCGATCCGGCGGGTCTACTCGTCGTGCACGCGCTTCTTCGCGCCCTGGAATTTCCAAGTCGATGATGACAAGATACCTGTTCCTCACGGCCGTATTTCTCCTGGCCGGTTTACATGAAAGCCTGGCCCAGGGCTCCCTGGTCGGACGCGTAATCGACACCGAGTTCAACGACCCGCTGATTGGCGTGAACATCATTGTAACGGGCACGACGAGTGGCGCCGCGACGGACGCGGATGGACGCTACCGGATAGACAATCTGCGAGCCGGACAGTATTCGGTCCGTATTTCCTATATCGGATTTGAGACGAAGCTTTTCACGGAGGTGCAGATACGCGACGGTGAGGAAACCGTGCTCAACGTGGAGCTCGGAGAAGCCGTGCTTTCGACGGAAGACGAGGTGGTTATCATCGGTGAGCGTCCCCTTGTGGACGTCGAGGAATCGGCCTCCACAACGCGAATGACGCGCGAGCAGCTCGAGGCCGCGCCGCTCCGCGACGTCCAGGATGCGGTCTCCTCACAGGTGGGAATCATGCAGGATCCAACCGGACTTTACATCCGGGGCGGCCGTGCCAATGAAACCGGATTCATTGTGGATGGCGTATCGGCGAAGGATCCGCTCGCCGGAACGGGCTTCGGACTCGACCTGGGATCCAATTCCTTTCAGTCCATCGAAGTGACCACAGGTGGCCTGGGCGCGGAGTTCGGAGACGTCACGTCAGGCGTCGTGAGCGTGCAGACGCAGGATGGCACGGACACCTTCCAGGGCTTTTTCAACCACAAGCGCGACCACCTGGGCTTCAATGACGATGCCGCATCCAATTTCAGGGAGGAGGTATTCGAATTCAATCTGAGTGGTCCCATCGTCCGTGGTAAACTGCGCTTCTTTCTGTCCGGACAGGTGCAGCTTTCCGACGGTTTCACACGCCAGGAATCCACGCCCGAACAGGTCCGCACCTCTCTCCTCGACGGAACATTTCTCCTGCCCCGTACGGGAAACCGCTGGAACGGCATCTCCAAGCTCACCTATGAGTTGAGACCGGGAATGAAGCTCCAAGGTTCGTACCAGCGCTCGTTCACCGTGAACCAGAATACACGCATGCTCCAGGTGACCGGGAACGACGCCATCGTCCAGCCCGGTTTCCAGTATGCCTTCATTCTGGATCCAGACAATGCCAATACCTACGCACACGACAATATTATATCGTACGTCAAGTGGTCCCATGTGCTCGGAGACCGCTCTTTCTATGATATCCAGGTCTCACGGCTCTTCACCCGGCTCCGGGCGGATGCCAACGGCAGACGGTGGCGGCCCGAGGCGGTCACATCCGAGCTCGACCCGGCCAGCATTGTGACATTTCCGCCGAATATTTTCGTGGACAACGACGGCGAGCCCCTGGACCCGAATGCGCTTTTCGTTCTTCCTGGTCCCGGTTTGGTCAACAATGGAGGAATTGCAACGCAGTTCCATGACCATTTTGCAGAAGAATGGACAGCCCGGCTCTCCTACACGAGGTTTTCCGTATCCAAAAATCACCAGACCAACATCGGTCTGGAAATGAAATTCAACGACTACCAGTGGATTGATGTCATTCGTCCGTGGGTCGGCGCACCCATCGGCTCCGACACCGAGGGCACGAGCACGAACCGCCTGGGTGAGTCTTCTGACATCTGGCGCGTCAAACCAAGGCGTGGCGGGCTCTGGGTAAGCCACCAGATCCGCTTCCGCGGGCTTGTGGCCAACCTCGGAACGCGCCTCGAATACTGGTCTCCCGGCAAATACGTGGATGACCTGATCGACGACCCGCAGGCGCCCATTCTGGACAGCGTCCGGGATTCCTACAGAGACGGTACGGTCAATGTGTTCGGACTGGCCACCAAGTTCCGAATGCTCCCAAAAGTACGCGTTTCCTTCCCCATCCAGGAGAACCGGGTGCTCTTTTTCAACTACGGCCACTCGACCATCCTGCCGCACCCGACCTTCGTCTACACGGGCCTGGATCCCTTCTTCCAGGATCGATCGTTCTTCTCGGACCTTGGAAACCCGGATCTGGATCCCGAAGTCGACATCAGTTACGAACTGGGCCTGCGCACGCAGTTCACCAGTAACGACGTGCTCACGTTGACGGGGTTCTGGCGGGACAAGTTTGACTTCATTACCGTGCAGAATGTGACCGTGAAGGATCCGACCGGAAGGGACGTCACACGTGCATTCCGCATCAACGGAGACTTCGCGCGCGTGCGCGGCATTGAGGCGAGTTACCTGAAACGCATTCGCCAGTCGTTCCAGGGACAGGTATCGGCTTCCTATTCACGCGCAACCGGACTGAGCTCAACGAACAATGACGCTCTCAGTCAATTCCTGGCGGACGGCGACATCGACAACACATTTGAAACGCCACTTGCCTGGGACCGGCCGGTCGATATCAAGGCGAGCGTTACCTATTCGTACGACAAGGCATCACCACTGGGTGGCGTACCGGGGCTCAATAAATTCCGGGTATTCCTCTCTACCACCTGGCGGAGCGGCCAACGCTTCACGCCGGTCGAATTCCGGGGCAACCAGATCAACCCGTTCACGGGAGAGGCCGACTGGCGCCCCATTTATGAGCGCGTCCAGGACCCGGCTGAGCGCTTCTCGGAGATCGGCGACGCCTGGTGGTGGTTCGACCTCAATGCACAGCGCACGGTGCCCGTGGCGGGCACGAACGTGGTATTCACCCTGGAGGTCACGAACCTCTTCAACCAGTCGAACAGCATTATAGTGAATCCGGTGACGGGTAAAGCTTTCCCTGATATCGACCCGAACAGCATAGACATGACAGCGCTGCGGGGTAACCGTGATTTTGACGTTCCCACGGGAACGCGTGATCTCCGGTTCGATGATCCCGATTCGGGCGGCCTGCCTCCCCTCAACCCGGCGCGGTTTCTGCCTCAACGCCACATCGTCCTGGGGGTGGCCTTCCGATTCTGATGCTACAGATCCGATCATTTCTCCTGCTGCTGGGCCTGCTGTTGGCAGCGGCCAGTACAAATACGACAAGCGCACAGCTGCTTCCGTCCCTGGGTGACGAACGCGCCGGTACGTCCGGCTTCCAGTTCCTCAAAATCCCGGTCGATGCCCGAAGTGCGGCTCTCGGCCAGACCGTTGTGGCCTCTGCGTCCGATGTGGGTGCCATTTTCTGGAACCCCGCCCTTGTAGCACAGTCCCCGGGCATCCAGGCTGGCTTCTTTCACACGGAATATTTCGCCGATGTCGTACTTGACTACGCGGGCATCATCTATCCCATCCCAGGAACGAACATGGCCATCGCATCGAGCATCCAGACCATGGATTCGGGCGAGATGGACGTAACCACCGAATTCCAGCCATTCGGAACCGGTCAAACGTTTGAGCTGCGGGATCTCGCCCTGGGCGTCACATTCTCACAGCAGTTGACCGACCTTTTTTCCTATGGGGTCACGTCAAAATACATTCGTGAGAGCGTCGCAGGGCTCACGACCAACACGGTTGTATTCGATGTCGGCTTCTTTTACGCCGTAGGCGCCACGGGACTGGACCTGGCCGTCTCCGTACGCAACTTCGGTGTCGACGGACGGCCGGACGGTACCATCGAACGCACGGTCATAGGCCCCAACCCCACCGTACAGGAAACCGACTTCGAGTCCATCACGCCACCGACCACGTTTCACATGGGTGCCATGTACGAGCTCCTGAGGGACCGTCCGGACCACATGGTGCAGATCTCGGCGCAACTCAACAATCCGAATGACAACGCGGAAAACTGGAATGTTGGCCTTGAGTATGGTTGGGACGACCTGCTTTTTTTGCGCACGGGATATCGCTTCGCCATCGAGGAATTTGAAACACCGAGCTTCGGTGTGGGCCTCAAACTGCCCATCTCCGGCCCTGATCTTCGATTCGACTACGGCTTCAATCGGCTCGATCGCCTTGGAAACGTAAATCGCGTAGGCCTGAACCTGACGCTGTGATGAGAACAAGAACCTTTTTTCTGCTGCCGCTGCTTTTCCTGGGCGTCCTACTGGCCGGGTGCGACAGTCTGTTCGGCTCAAAGGACGATGCCGTAACGGACGAAATTTTCGATGCCGGTCGCGCCGAGCCATCGCTCATCAACGAGGTTGAGTACGTTCCCCTCTTCCCGTTCTTTACCCAGGGGTTCTCCGGGACATTTACTTCGCCCAGGGATGTCTACGTGGGATACGACGAACTGATCTACGTGGCAGACGATGACGGCGTTCACATCCTGGATCTTTCCGGTCGCGCCGCGGCCCTGATCGCCATTCCGGGAGGTGCCACGAGCGTCATACAGGATCGGCGGATGCACCTGTATGTGACAGCGCGGCGCGACACGGTGCTCGCCGGGGAGTCCTGGAATTTGCCTGTGGTCTATCGCTTCGATGGCATTTCGAGTGGATCGCCCCGCATGGCCGATATCATCTGGCACCCGTTCGACGATGATTCACGACGGTTCAACCGCCCCGACCCCGTTCCGTCGGACGAGGATGTTGCCTTCACCAGTGTCGGAGTGCTGCCTGACAACAATGTCTATATCTCGCGTACCGGCCCCGTCAATGACTCCGGATCAATCCTCCTTCCACACAATATCATCCTCGAATTCAGGCCCGACGGCTCTCCCCGACAGGCCCTGATATCCCTCAGCCCGACCAACCCGAGTCTCAGGAGCGCTGTGTATCCATCTACGGTCACCACGTTCGTGCATCCGCCACAACGAGCATTTTTTGGCACCGACCGCCACTTCCTCGTCGGTCAGACCCCCGGACCAGCGGGTGGTGGCCCCCTCCGCTTCTCGGCCCTGTCCATCCGCGTCGTTGACACGCCGAATGGAACGGAATTCCAACCTGATGCTCAGAAGCTGCAAATCACGTTCAACCCGGAGGCCGGCAACTCCTTCCTCTATGATGAATTCAAATTCGACCGCGTGGGTGACATCACGGTTGCCATGGATGGCACTAATTTCATTTTCGTGGTCGACGCGGGGGCCGACAGTCTGCACGTGTTCACAGGCCAGGGAGTGGAAGGGGTGAGCCCCCCTCCAGGCTCATCAAGCACATTGCCCGTGAACGTATCCTTTGGAGGCTCGGGAGACGGCTCCGGTCAATTCAATAACCCCCTCGGAGTAGCCTACTTTAAACGCATCGTGTACGTGGCCGACACTGGAAACAACCGTATATCCCGTTTTCGCCTGAATACGGACTTCGAGTAAGGTATATCCATGCACGTCCGCCTTTGCCTGTTCGTCATCATTTTTATCCTCGGCCCGTGGATCGCGACCGGACAGGTACAGAGCGTTGGCGGCGCCGCGACGCTCGACGTAGCCACGTGGAATATCGAGTGGTTCGGAAGCCCATCGAACGGGCCTTCGGACGAAGCCAGGCAACACAGCAATGTGCTGGAAGTTTTCTCCGCCTCGGATATCGACCTCTGGGCCGTCCAGGAGATAGCAAGTCCGTCTGCCTTCGAGGATGTCCTGACCGCTCTTGGGAGTACCTATGAAGGCGTACTGGCCACCCAGAGCGGTGAGCAGCGCATTGGATTCGTCTACAACCGGGACGTCATCCAGCCGCTCCGGATTGAACATATCCTGACGGATTTCACGCATGCGTTCGCCGGTCGCCCCCCGCTCGTGATGGAGGCCCTGGTCACGCTCCCTGACACGACCTTCAATGCCACCTTCGTGACGCTTCACATGAAGGCGTTTTCGGATCTTGATTCCTGGTCCCGTCGACAGGATGCGTCCTCGCGACTGAAATTCAGACTGGACTTCCTTGAGTCCGCGACCAACCTCATAGTGCTCGGCGACTACAACGACGAACTCCGCGCATCCATCACCAACGGCCAGGATTCACCGTATACCAATTTCATGCAGGATACGGCCAATTACAGGTTCTCCACACTGGCTCTCGAAGATGCCGGCGTATGCACGTTCTGCCGCTCGCCGACATCCACCATTGACCACATCCTGTTGAGTGACGAACTGTTCGCTGCAGGGGAAGCCGGATCGACAGACAGACACAGCTCGGTCATACAGGGAATCCCGGGCTTTTTGAGCAACACATCCGACCATGTGCCGGTCTTCACGCGGTTGCTTCCGGTGGTTGTCAATACGTCGACAGACATACATCCGGAGAAGACCACGCTGGAGCTCTGGCCCAACCCCGTGCACGCATCGCTGCATATCAGTGGCCTGCCGGCCAACACGTCCGTGAATGTCTTTGATGCACTCGGCAGGCGCGTGCACGAAGCCCAAACCGCTTTTTCGTCCACGCTGGAATTGGATGTAGTTCGGCTGCCGCCCGGCGTCTATGTGTTGAGGACAGATCCCCTGGGCGAAGTCCGTATATTCACGAAGTTCTGAGGGTTCAGCGAGCTGCGCGAAAGAGCCACGACGCCACGAGGCCCTGCGTGCCTCACCTGTCGCCTCTCAATTGTCGGTCGAGTGCTGACCGTATTCGAACCAGATCAACAGCCCGTGGAGTGAATTACCGAATGGGTAGCCGGCCTCCCTGTACTCGTCGCCAGCCGTTTTCATGAAATCTGCTACGATGCGCCGCATTGTGGCCGTTTGGGTTCTTTTCGTGCTCTCCCGGCGATTCGTTCCAAGACGTTTCATGTTCCGACTGGTTGGTTGTTGGTTACACCTCCAGTATCGACACGAGACGAACAAACTGTAGCCCGGAAACTGTGTCCGCATGCAGCCGCGCTCCATCGACCGCCAGCATGGTTTGGTTACAGATCGTAGGCCGCTTTCACGGACTCCCAGCTCTGCAGGTCCACTGCCTTCTTGCCAAAGACGCTTCCGTCAATCACGACCAACTTAACCTCACGGTCCGGCTCGTTCAGCAGATCTATGGCAGGTGTCGAAGCCTCATAGAATACCTCAAGAAACCCTGCATCGTAACCGAAGCCAAGCGATATCGTGTAATCGACCGCCGGGAGGTCGGCCGATTCTACGCCTATGGTCCAAGGCATGGCGGTCCATGTCCCCTGGTCACGGAAGAACATCAATACGCCCCCTTCATCCACGACCAGAGGCGTCAGATCCGGAACGTCGTATTGGACCGACGCGACGGAACCATTTACCTCTGCGTCGTCCATGGAGAAGACGAAATTCAGTGAAAAAACGTTGGCATTGCCGGGAGGGCCCGGTGGTCCTGTCGGCCCGGTCCCGGTTTCCATGTTGCAGGCTGCGAGCGACAGGGCAAGAAGAAGCACGGGGATCCTTTGCATAAAAATAACCTCTTTCTGAAGAACACGGTGTGTTGCCACAATCCCCTTCAAATGAGAGGCCAGTTGTCACTTGACGCGATAATGACATTCCCTGACACGTTGCGCGGGCAGAGCTGTAGCCTATCCTGGACAAGCATTGCCCGAAACCTGGGGCAGGGTCCCCTGTTGATTTTGGCCCGCTCTTCATTCAAACCACCACATACATGGTTCACGCAGTCATCATGGCAGGAGGCGTAGGAAGTCGCTTCTGGCCAGTAAGCAGACGCTCGTCACCAAAGCAATTTCTGGATATCGTAGGGGACGATACCATGATCCAGGCGACCGTACAGCGCCTTTCAGGTCTCATCCCCATCGAAAACTGCCATGTTGTGACCAATGCCGATTACGTAGACACGACGCGCAAACAGTTGCCTGCACTACCCGAGGACAATATCCTGGCAGAGCCCGTCGGACGAAATACAGCTCCATGTATCCTCTATGCGGCGCTGCGACTGCAACTGTCCGACCCCGATGCCATCATGGTCGTCCTGCCAGCCGATCATCGGATCGGTGATGTTGAGGCCTTCCAAACTGTTTTGAAGCGGGGAATTGAGAAGGCGCACGAGCAGGGCGCCCTGGTCACGATCGGTATTGAACCCACCTATCCGGCCACCGGTTATGGGTACATCCAGTACGACTCGGTACAACATGCAACCGAAGCCGATTCGGGTGCATGGTTTGTAAAGACATTTGCTGAAAAACCCAACGAGGCCACGGCCGAGCGTTTCATTGACTCCGGAGATTTTCTCTGGAACAGTGGTATGTTCATCTGGCGCGCCGACTCTATCCTTTCTGCCATTGAGCGACACCTTCCAGACGTATGGGATGCGTTTGCTTCGTCCGCGAAGGCGATGGGCACCCAGAGTGAGGTGGCCGCAATAACACGAGCCTACAAATCGTGTCCTTCCATTTCCATTGACTACGGCGTCATGGAGCATGCGGAAAAGGTGTTTGTGGTACCCGGAAACTTCGACTGGAATGATGTAGGCGACTGGAAAGCCGTATATGACCTGTCAGAGAAAGGCCGCCACGGCAACGCCATCACAGGGCACGCTGTCGTACACGATTCCGGTCGCTGTCTGGTGCACGCCGGTGAAAAACTGATTGCACTCGTCGGAGTACATGACCTGATTGTCGTCGATACGGCCGACGCCGTACTCATCTGCCATCGTGACGCATCCCAGCAGGTCAAAAATGTGGTCGACTATCTGCAGGCGCATCAGCTCGATGAGTATACGTGAACTTCACGTAACCTGATTGCCGTCAGAACGTACGCACGCCGGTTGCAAAGTTGCCGTCCTGTTGCCAAGTCCTATCCATGACACGTGTCCTCTTTTTACTGGTGCTGATGAGCCTTGCCGACACCCCCGCGTTGCATGCGCAAGACGTCGGTCAGAATAATCCGGACGAGGACTTCCCCGGTGAGTTGGTCATCACGCTCGATGAGGCCATTCAGATCGCACTCGCCCGGAATATTGCACTGGAACAGGCGCGCCTCAATGTGCAGAATGCCAGTGCACAGGTTCGTGAAGGATGGGCAGAGCTTTTCCCGCAGGTGGATGTTTCGTCCTCATACACGCGGAATTTCCGGACGGCCAATCCCTTCACGGGGTCCCAGGCGGGTGGATTCTTCCAGTCGCTCGGATTCATTGACTGGTTGAGTTTCAACGAACAGGCCCGGACGGACGGAGACGACGCTACGTCTCCGATTACGGTCCAGGAGTTCTTTGCCCGCCAGCAGGCCGGCCTTGAGGCCGCAGGAATAGAACAGGACGGGGGTGGAAATCCGTTTGGCGTCCCCAATCAGTTCCTGACTGGCCTGTCCATCACACAGAGCCTGTTCGACGGGCGCGCGTTTTTCGGAGCACGTGGCGCCTCGAGGTGGCTCGAACCGTTTACCGAAGCCGGGCTGAACAGGCAACAACAACTCCTCGTTGACGAGGTCAGGCGGAGATTCTACGGTGCACTTCTGGCCCAGGCCCGTGTGGACGTATCGCGTGAGTCGGTTGCACGTGCACGGCGTACACTGTCTGAATTATCCAGGCAGGTGGAGGAAGGTACGGCCCCGAAATTTCAGCGAATGACGGCCGCTGTCGAGTTGGCCAATCTGGAATCGTCGCTCACGCAGCGCCAGACCGACCAGGCTGCACAGATCGACGCGCTCAAGCTGAGCCTCGGTATCAACGTGTCGCTCGACATGAAACTGCGCGGGGCTCTCGAAGCCGATGCGCTCCGTTTTCCCCCACCGGATCCGGAGACCTCGCAGGCATCCCTGGCCCTGACACGACGACCGGATCTCTCACAGGCCCGTATCAACATGGAACTCGAACGCATTCAGCTCAAAGTAGCGCGGGCCGAGTTCATGCCGACGCTCGATGCGTTCTTCAATTACAATTTCCAGGGCAGTGTGCCTGACAACAGGGTCGTTACTTCTTCCGACCCGGAAAACCCATTTGCGTTCTCCTCCGAAGAGCTCGGCTTCTTTTCAGATGCCTGGTGGGATCGGACAGTAAGTGGCGGATTCCGGGTGACCTGGAATGTTTTCAACGGTATGGCGTCGCGCCAACGCCTTGAACAGCGAAAAATCGCGCTCCGCCAGGCGGAACTCGATGCTGAATTTCTGGAGCGTACCGTCCAGACGGAAGTCAAGGCAGCCCTCAGGGATGTTTCCTCTGCAAGGACGCGCATGATTTCCCAACAGGACAACGTACAACTTGCCGAGACCAATTTTGAATTTGCAGAGGCACGCCTTACAGAAGGCGTAGCCAGCCCCATCGAGGTCAGAGAAGCCAGTAACCAGTTGGACGAAGCGCGTCTGAATTTCCTGCAGGCTACCCACGACTACCTCGTTGCACTCAGCGCTTATCAGACAGCATTGGGCGAGCCCACCCCGTAGCACCCATATTCTTGCACCTCATGCAACGCTATTCCACGCTCGTATTACTACTCGTCCTCGCCGCATGTCAAAATTCGGGCGACATGCCGGTGACCGATCGCCCCGGGTCGCTACCGACTCCGTCCGGTACGACGACATCAGAGCGCACTCTCCAGGTGGAAACCGCCGTCCTGGAGCCGGAGCCCTTCACCGAAGTGATTCAACTCACCGGCTCCGTCGTATCCATGAACGACGCCGTACTCTCTGCGGAGACAGCTGGAACCGTCGTCGAAATGGCACCGCTTGGGACGCAGGTAGCGCAGGGCGCCGTCGTGCTGCGCCTTGACGACCGCCTTGTCCGGTCGACCCTCGACCAGGCGCGTGCTGCGGCCCGATCGGCCGAGGCTGCATTCAGACTCGCCAACCAGACATTCAACAGACAAGAGCGCCTCTTTGCCGACTCCATCATATCATTCCTCGAATTTGAAAACGTCACCGCGCAACGCGATCAGGCGGCGGCTTCGCTCTCGCAGGCAGAAGCAGCGGTCCGATCGGTCGAGCGGCAGCTCGAGTTCACCGCTGCCCAGGCACCGTTCGCTGGTACAATCGAGGAACACCTGGTCGATCCCGGCGAGCAGGTCTCTCCGGGCATGCCCCTGCTGCGCATTGTAAATACCGAGTTTGTCCGCGTTCGGGCCGGGGTACCGGAAACGTATGCGAACGATATCAGGAAAGGGACGCCCGTAGAGGTTGGATTCCGCTCCTACGGGGGGCCGTCCCGTAACGCGAAAGTCACTTTTGCCAGCTCTGTCATAGACCCTGCAAGCCGGACGTTTACGGTGGAGATTGAATTGGACAACCCGGATCGGGTACTGAAGCCGGAGATGATTGCCGACCTGCTGCTCGCAAGAAAAACCTGGAGTGACCAGGTCGTCGTCCCGCAGAATGCTATCCTGAGGGATGAAGTCGGGTACACGGTCTACGTGGTGGAAAACGGCAGGGCTGCGCTCCGGACGGTCACTCCGGGTCCATCGCATGCAGGGCGCACACTGATCCGGAGTGGACTTGAGGCTGGAGATGAGCTCATCGTTAATGGGCAGACGAACATCACGGCCGGTGATGCCGTCCGCGTGGTCAATACGGAGAACTGATGCGTATTACAGACAAGGCCATTGAGTACAGGACATCAATCCTGGTACTGACGGTGGTTCTGACACTGGGTGGGATCTTCAGCTATGTCACCATACCCAAAGAAGCTGCGCCCTCCATCGAAATCCCCAATATCGTCGTCACAACGTTTTTCCCGGGTGCTTCTCCCAACGACATCGAGTCGCTGATCACGCAGCACATTGAACAGGAAATCCAGGCAATCACCGGTATCAAGGAAATCCGTTCTACATCCACGGAAGGCGTGTCGACCGTGATCGTGGAATTCGACCCGGATGTATCGATCGATGAAGCCTTTTCCAAGGTGCGGGACAAGGTGGATCTGGCCAAAAGTGATCTCCCGGGTGACGTAGAAGAACCCATTGTCTCTGAAATCGATTTTTCCCAGTTCCCGATCATGACGGTCAACCTGTCGGCACCCTATTCGCTGACGCGGTTGAAGGATGTGGCAGAACAGCTCGAGGATGACCTGGAATCGATTTCCACGGTGCTGGAGGTGGACGTGATTGGTGCCCTGGAGCGCGAAGTCCAGGTTCACGTCGATGTCAACCGCATGAACGGCTACAACATTACGTTCCGGGATATTGCCCAGGCCATCCGGGACGAGAACACCAACCTTCCCGGTGGATCCATTGATGTGGATGAAATGAACTGGTTGGTTCGTGTCGATGGTGAAATCACTGATCCCTATGAGATTGGTGATTTCGTGATTGACTCTCCTTCCGGGCGACCCGTTTACATCCGCGACGTAGCCCGGGTGGAATTCGGGTTTGCGGATCGCACCTCCTATTCGCGACTTTCCGTCCGGCAGGTCGAGCGGCCGGACGGAAGCCTCGATGTGTACCCGGAAGAAGCACAGGCGCTACTGCCGGTTATCAGCCTGAATGTCAAAAAGCGGGCAGGGGAAAACATCCTGGATACCGTTCGTGAGGTACGTGCCGTTCTGGATACCTTTCCCTTCCCGAACGGTACGGAGGTCATCGTGACCGGTGACGAGTCGGAAAATGTCCGTGACCTGATCAAGGATCTGGAAAACAACATCATCAGTGGACTGATCTTCGTGGTCATGGTCCTGCTGTTTTTCCTGGGTGCGCGTAATGCGGTACTGGTGGGCATTGCCATTCCCATGTCCATGTTGCTGTCTTTTGTCGTTTTTCAGGCGCTCGGCTATACGCTCAATTTCGTCATCCTCTTCTCGCTGATCATTGCACTCGGCATGTTGGTTGACAACGCTATTGTGATCGTCGAGAATATTTACCGATTCCGTGAAGAGGGATACGAACGCTTCGATGCCGCATGCCGTGGTACCCGTGAGGTAGCCAGTGCCGTTGTTGCATCCACGGCCACCACCGTCGCGGTTTTTGCGCCCATGATGTTCTGGCCGGGCATTATCGGCGAGTTCATGTCCTACATGCCTCTGACACTGATCGTGACGCTCTTGTCGTCACTTTTCGTGGCCCTTGTCATCAATCCGGTTTTTACCGGAATCTTTGTGCGCCTCGACGGCGAGGTCGCCGCCAGGCGCACACCCCTGGCCAGGCGGCTCGGGGTGCTTGCGGTCCTGCTCCTTGCCGCTCTGCTCGGACTGGCGAACTGGAAAACGCTGGTCGTGCTTGTCGTGGCTGTTCCGTCGGTCTACCTCCTCCACACGCGGCTCCTCAAAAAGCAGGGAGATCGGTTCGTGCAGAAGTTTCTACCGTGGCTCGTTGCCCGATACCGGACCTTCCTTACCTGGATGCTGATTCGCGACTATACGGTCCACCGTGCCTGGGTCCGGAATACGGGGGCACTGTCAGCCTTTACCCTTGGTTTCGTCCTCACGCTCGCCGGCCTCCTCGTCGGCTCAACACTGGGGCAGGCCGCATCGATGGTGCTGCTCATTCCCGGTATGGCCCTCCTGGCCGTGGGCGCGCTCGGCGTCCTTATCCACACGGCGGAGACCGTGCTCCTTGGCGGTTGGGGAAGTGTCAAGGCGGGCATGCTGTTGACCGTCCTGTCCCTGGCGGCACTCTACCTGATGAGTCTTGCCAAAGCGGACATCGCATTCTCAACGGCGGCTGAACTCGTCCTTTTTCCAGCTGCCATTGCCGTGCTGGGTGTAATTGGCGCTGTCCTTTTCAGAGGGCGAACGCTGTTTCTTACCGACAATCGTGCCCGCCTGCTCAACACCACGCTGGGCTCCCTGCTTATCATCATTGGCATGTTCATCACTGCTCCGACGGGTGTCGAGTTCTTTCCGGACACCTCTCCGGGACAGGTCCGGGTAACGGCCGAGGGTCCACTCGGGATGAATATTGATGCGTCGGACAAGGTCGCCCGGGAAGCCACAGCAAGGATAGAGGCCCTCATTGACCAGAACCCGGCGTTTGAGGCAAATGTCAAGAACATGCTCGTCAATGTCGGCGTGGGTGCCGATTCAGATTTTGGTGGCGGTGCCTCGAGTCCCGAACGATCCCGAATCACGCTCAACCTCGTCGACTATGCCGCACGTGCCGAAGACTCGTTCATTTCGCTCAACAGGATACGGGATGGTCTCCAGGGCATGCCCGGTATCCACATCGCGATCGACAAGGACCAGAATGGACCGCCCACCGGAGCACCGGTCAATATCGAGATCTCCGGACCCGATTTCGATCGGATTGTCGAAATGACAAAAACCGTTGTTCAGCAGCTGCGAGAGGCCTCCGAATCGGGAGCGATCCCTGGTCTGGTCGATATAGAAGACAACCTGAATCAGGGGCGGCCTGAACTGCGTGTCGACATTGACCGGGAACGCGCTGCCCGCTTTGGACTCAGTACCGCAATCATTGCCAGCCAGGTACGCGCTGCCATAAATGGCCTCGAAGCAGGTACGTACCGGACGGGTGACGACGAATACGACATCATCGTACGCCTGCGCGAGGAAGACCGCAGCACACTTGAGTCCGTGCGCGATCTTACCATATTCGAAGATGGCACGCAGGTGCCTCTCGTGTCGGTGGCGAACGTGAACGTCTCGAGCGGCCTCGGGTCCATTACACGTCTCGACCTCGACCGCGTAGCCATTGTCACCGCCGAGGCAGCTTCTGGATTCAACGGCCAGGCCATTCTGGGCCAGGTTCAGACCTTGCTGACGGATTTCGAACGCGACATGCCACCCGGTTACACCATGGCATATACCGGCGAAAACGAGGAGCAGCAGGAAAGCTTCGGATTTCTGACCGTCGTCCTCATTGTCGGGGTCGCACTCGTATTCATGATCATGGTAGCCCAGTTCAACCTGATCTCCTCCCCGTTCATCATCATGATTGCCGTGGGATTCAGCCTGATCGGCGTACTCCTCGGACTCATCCTGACACGCACGCCGTTCGGCCTGATGACTTTCATAGGAATTATTTCGCTCGCAGGCATCGTGGTCAACAACAACATTGTGCTCATCGATTATGCCATGCAGCTGCGCGAACGCGGAATGGAGAAACAGAAAGCCATCGTTGAAGCCGGCGCCACGCGTCTCCGCCCGGTACTTCTCACGGCAATGACCACCATACTTGGACTTATTCCACTTACGTTCGGCATCAATGTGGACTTTGTGGGCCTGTTGACGGACCTGGACCCTGACTTCCAATTTGGATCGGAGAACACGCAGTTCTGGGGGCCCATGGGGACAGCCATCATCAGTGGCCTTACTTTTGCCACTTTCCTTACCCTCGTCATTGTTCCGGTCATGTATTCCACATTCGATTCGCTGTCGGTCCGTCTCGGCCGCATGCTGAAAGCAGAGGCGCACGATCCATCCGAACCCCAGGCAGTTGCAGAATGAAGTCTCTGGACGCATTTCCCGATGCACATCTCCGCATTTTCGAGCGCCCCGAGCCACCCCCGGACCCCGATTCCGTATACCTCATTGGAATCTGCGGAACGGGCATGGGATCGTTGGCCGGCCTGTTTCAGCAGGCTGGTAAACACGTCAGCGGCTCCGATGCCGCGGTCTACCCCCCGATGAGCACCCGGCTCGCCGCCCAGCACATCGAGGTCTACGAGGGATTCAATGCGGAAAGGCTTCCTGGCATGGCCGATCTGTACGTCGTCGGAAATGCCTGTACACCAACCCACGTCGAGGCATCATGGGCTCGCGAGCACCGGGTACCCCAGGTTTCTCTCCCCGAGGCCTTGTCCCGCTATTTCATACGTGACCGAAGATCACTTGTCGTCGCGGGCACGCATGGAAAAACCACGACGACCAGTCTGCTCACGCACGTCCTCCAGTCCGCTGGCCTGGACCCCGGATTCATGGTTGGCGGTGTCATGAACAACGGAAATGCCTCCTTTTCCGCAGGGACGGGCAGGCACTTCATCGTGGAGGGGGATGAATACGATTCCGCCTACTTCGACAAGCGCCCGAAATTCATGCACTACCGGCCCGTGTCGGCCATAGTAACGAGTCTCGAGTTTGATCATGCAGACATCTACGAGACCATGGACGACTACCGGGAGGCCTTCCGGGCGCTTGTGGGCCTCGTCCCCGGGAAGGGTCTCCTCATGCTCAATGCAGACGACGAAGAAGTCCGCGCCCTCGCCAATGGAGTGCGCGCCAGAATCCGGTTCTACGGACTTGAAAATGAACATGCTGACATTACAGCGCGTGATATCCGACCCGGGAACGGTGGCATCCGATTCACACCCGTAGTCAACGGGAAGGGCTTGGGTCCCATGTTTCTCAATATGAGCGGCCGACACAATCTCATGAATGCGCTTTCTGTTCTGGGTGTCTGCCTCGACGAGGGCGTCTCTGCCCGTCAGATAGGCCGTGCTTTTGCCTCATTCGAGGGGATACGACGCAGACAGCAGATCCGGGGCGAAGAGCGCGGGGTTATCGTGGTCGACGACTTCGCCCACCATCCGACGGCGGTCCGGGCTACACTCGAGGCCACGCGGGAACGGTGGCCGGACCGCCGCCTCGTGGCCGTCTTTGAACCGCGTTCCAACTCGAGTCGCCGGAAGGTCTTCGAGACGGGATATGCCGAAGCGTTCCGCTGGGCCGATGCGCTCTTCCTGAGCACGCCGCCGTTCAGACATAACGACGATCCGTCCAATTTCATGGACGTGGGACGGGTCCTGGACGATGTCCGGTGCCACGGTACCGATGCATTCCAGGGTCTGGATGCTGACGCCCTGCTGCCCATGCTTCTCCGCTACCTGAAGCCGGGAGATGTGGCCCTGATCATGTCAAATGGCAGTTTCGGCGGAATCCATGGGCGACTCCTCGAGGCCCTTGCGACAAATTGACAGGATGTGTGGATACGATTTGACCCTGGACAAACGTTCTGTAGACTGGCACGTTTTTTTCTGTGTCATGGGACATCGCAGAAACCACTTCCAACCAACACGTCATGATTACGAGAACATCCATTTCATACACGTTCATTGTGGCCGTCACATTCGTAGCCGGTATACTCTTCGCTACGGCCGGATCCGACGTCCTCGGTTTGTCGGAGCGGCTCATGAAATCCACGGCCGCACAGGGCCCGGAGACGGAAGTCCATGAGGGCGACACGCGCATTGACCAGGTTGTTTCGATAGATGATGCCTTCGTCCGGGTAGCCGACCTCGTCTCTCCTACCGTCGTTCAGATCAGATCGGAGCGCATCGTCGAACGCACATTCACGAATCCCTTCCAGGGATCGCCGTTTGAAAACTTCTTCAGACAACAACCACAGGGTGAGCCACAGCAATTCCGCACCAATGCGCTTGGATCGGGCGTCTTCATTCGCTCCGACGGATATCTGGCCACCAACTTCCATGTGATTGACGGTGCCGACGATCTGGAAGTGATGCTGAACGACGGCTCGTTCCACAAAGCCGAGATCGTCGGATCCGATCCCGATTCCGATCTGGCTGTCCTGAAGTTGGTGGACTTCAGTGGCTCGCTCCCCGCTATTTCATTCGGTGTGAAGGACGATATCAGGATCGGGCAGTGGGTCCTGGCTTTCGGATCGCCCATGTCTGAGGATCTTGGCAACACGGTCACTTCCGGGATTGTCAGTGCGCTGCGCAGAACGAGTGTCCAGCTGGGCAGCATCAACCCGTTCGCATCGCTGATCCAGACCGATGCTGCCGTGAATCCCGGGAACTCGGGAGGACCACTTGTCAACCTCCAGGGCGAACTCGTCGGTATCAACTCAGCCATCTACTCCCGGACGGGTGTGAACCAGGGTATTGCCTTCGCCATCCCCGTCGATGTGGTCCGGAATGTGACAGGTCAGCTCATGGACAAGGGTCGGGTCGATCGAGGATTTCTCGGTGTAACTTTTGACCGCGTTCCCGAGACGCTGGCCAGATTGAACAACGTTCCCCGGAGCGCTGCCCAGGTTACCTCTGTGACGGAGGGGGCACCTGCCGACGATGCCGGGCTGCGTGAGGGTGACATCATCACGGCCGTGAACGGCTCACGGTTGAAGGATTTCAATGAACTTCGCACCATGATTGCCAATATGGCTCCAGGTGACGAGGTACAACTCGACGTGACGCGGGGAGACGAGGCCCTGACCATCCGCGTTGAATTGGCTGAGCGTTCTCTCTACGTGGAAGACGCACGAAGCCGCTCAAACGCCGGAGGCAGGAGTAAAGCCGGGACCATACCCGAAGAAACTCTCGGCCTTCGCGTCGAGGACCTCAGTGCTCGTCAATTGGAGGCTATGGGGCTGTCCGGTCAGAACGTTCAAGGAGTACTGATTGCGCAGATTGACCAGAACAGCTCCGCCTTTCGTGAGGCGGAACTGCGGCGTGGGGACATAATTTCCAGGATGGACCGAAGGCCGGTGTCCTCTGTTGATGAGTTTCGCCGTGTGTACAGGAGCATGGATGCTGGTAGCTCCTTCATGGTCGAGGTGCACCGTGCAGCCCGGGAGGGAGATGGCTCGATCACGCTGCGCAAGTTCTTCACGGCGCTTACCAAGCCGGAATAATGTTCTGTCATTCGGTACCTTGGGTCCGATGACGACCATTGAATATTTTCTCGACGAACTCATGGGGGCGGCGCCTGACGGCGCCGCCCCCAATGATCTGGAGGCGCTCGCCTCCGATGCCCTTGATCGCGGTCTTCCGCTGACGACCCCCGAGGCCGTTGTCGCATACGTCTCAACGGCAGACTGCGCAAGCCGCAATCCACAGACACAGCTGGACCTCGTGTTCGGCAAAATCCGCCGGGTGACGACAGACCTTTTTTTGAGACTGCAGGAGGTCACGTCTGACCTTGGCATTCGACGACCTGACCTGCACATTCGGCTTCGACACAGCGCATCGCTGTTGGCTGGCCACGGGATGGACATCTGGCCACAACTTGCGCGGGGTATTGCCCGGGCAGCCTCCGATGCCGGAGCTGCGCGAACGAGTCTTCCTGTCGTATGCTGGAACCACGCCCGCTTCACGGACATGCTGCCCGACCTGGCCCAGCTGTTTGCGCACAGCGACGTACGGCTGGACTATCCTGACCCACCCGACCCATTCGACCTGGGGTGCCTTTCCGCATCGCTCGTCATTTCGCGCAGTACGTCTTCGACGCGGTACGTGATCTCCAGAAACATGGCCGTTTGTCCGGCTGTCCATCCGGAAACGGTGGAACTCGCCGTACAGTCCGTTCTGACAGGTCTGTCGACCGATGCACCTGAAGTGCGAAGCGCGGTTGCCCGTACGCTTTCCCGAGCCAACCGCCACCTGGCTCATGCGCTCGCCGCCGGCCATGCGCACTGGAAAGCCGGCCCCGGCCATCTGGAATGGCGTGCCATGCCGGATGTGGACGTTCATCAACTTACCCGGAGTATTCCCACGCACCTCGGGTGGCCTGTCCACCAGGGCACACCGGGGCATCTGACTGTGCGACCTGACACGACCCCTGATGAACTGGAAGATGGACTGGCACGCTCACTGTCCCACCCCGGGTACGTGGTCGTTTCAGACGCAAAGGCGACATGACAAGCGACATCCAGCTCGAGGTCAGCCCCCTCCCACTCGCTCTCCGACATGCGTTCCGGATTGCCCACGGCACCAGCCATGAGCGGACGAATGCACTGCTCACACTTTCCTGCCGCAACAACCTGAACGTGAAGGGCCTAGGAGAGGCGGCGCTTCCCCCGTACTATCCCTGGACAATCAGTGATGTGGAAGCGTATATCAGATCACTTCCACTCGAGAGCCTCGACGTCTCCGTTGCCGCGCATGATTCCGTCCGTGACTGGCTGGAGCACCTACCCGATGGTCCCGCCACGGCCCGGGCTGCCGTCGACATGGCTGTTCACGATGCATGGGCGAGGCATCGCGGCGAGTCGCTCCACGTAGCACTCGGTCTCGAGGGCCGGCAATTGCCGACGAGTACCTATGCGCTACCCATCCCGGAGTCACTCACGGAATTGGACCGTATGCTCTCGAACGCGTCCGGCTTCCCGTTCCTGAAGTTGAAGCTGGGAAGCGGTGACCCGGCCTACGACGTGGACGTCGTTCGGCATGCACGAAAACGGTACAGCGGCAGCTTGTGTGCAGACGTGAACAGCGGCTGGTCTATCGACGAAGCATGCGAATGTATTGCAGCACTTGGTGGCTGTGCCCTCGAATTCATTGAGCAGCCCGTAGAGGACGGGTGGCAGGAGCTGAATGACAGGTTACAGGAACGGGTCCCTGCCCATTGCCGCGCTCCCCTCGTCGCCGACGAGTCGGTACAGGACCTGGAATCCATCCGTGCACTGGCACCCCATGTGGATGGAATCAACATCAAGCTCGCCAAGTGTGGTGGTATTTCGGGTGCCCTACCGCAGGTCCGGTTGGCACGACAGCTGAACCTGAAGTGCATGCTCGGGTGCATGATTGAAAGCTCCATAGCTCTGACGGCCGCCGCGCACATCGGGGCACTGTTTGACTGGCTCGACCTTGATGGCACCATGCACACAGCTGCAGACCCGTTTGAGGGACTGCTCTACCGAAGTGGGGACATCACCCTGCCTGCCGCTGCCGGCCTCGGGGTCAGGCCTCGGCGTGCACCTGTTTGAGCGTCGTTTTCACGACGACCTGACTTTCGGCCAGTGACCTGTGAACCGGACACTTGTCCGCTATCTCCAGCAGCCGGCTCCGCTGCTCGTCGGTCAGTTCTCCGACAAGCTCGATCTCACGCTCCACGAGATCGATCTTGCCCATCCGGTCGCCCGAGTCACAATCACAGTCTTCAGCGTGTGTTTTTTCGTGCGTGAGGTGTACGTGGACTTCGTCCATCGGCCACTTCTTCCTGTCGGCGTACATACGCAGCGTAATGGCCGTACAGGCTCCCAGTCCCGACACGAGCAGATCGTAGGGACTGGGCCCCCTGTTGGTGCCACCCGCAGACTCTGGTTCATCGGCGACCAGAGCGTGTCCTCCTGCAACGATTTCTGTCCTGTACCGCGACGCATCGAGAGTTACCGTGACGTGATGGTGACCATGACGATCACTTTTCTGTTCAGAGGGCACTTCGATGTACCGCCTGGACCAGGCGGACAGCACGCCACCTGCGTAGAGCGCATCTTCCTCACTTGAGAGCAGATGATCGGCAGAATCCAGAGAAACAAAGCTTTTCGGGTGTTTTGCGGCTTTGTAGATCAATGCAGCATTGTCTATTCCCACAATGGTATCCACGGGAGAGTGCATGACCAGGATGGCTGTATCCAGATTCCCGATTACCGTGGCCGGATCCTGTGCCTCGAGGTCATCCAGAAATTCCTTTCGAATGGTAAACGGACGACCACCGATCGATACCTTGGCATGCCCGGACTTCAGGATTTCCTCTTCTGATTCTGCAAAAAGGTGTCGGACGTGTGCCGGATCGTAGGGTGCACCAACGGTCGCGACAGCACGCACAGACGGCAATTTTCCGGCAGCATGGAGCACAGCCGCCCCGCCCAGTGAGTGCCCGACCAATAAACGGGGGGCTTCGTACTCGGATGTCAACCACGCAGCTGCAGACTCCAGGTCTCCGATATTTGAACTGAAATCCGTATCGGCAAAATCTCCCTTACTCTGGCCAAGGCCCGTAAAATCAAACCGGAGTACCCCATATCCCGCACGGGTCATGGCACGCGTCAGATGTCCCACGGCCTTCAGATTCTTGGAACATGTGAAACAGTGGGCAAAAAGAGCATAGGCATACGGCCTTCCGTCGGCCGGCAGGTCCAGGTGCGCAGCCAGTTGGATGCCACGACCATTTTCAAAACGGATGCGGTGAGTCGCCATGGGTGGATTGGGTTGTTGAAACTCAACATACCACCGACTGAAGTCGGTGGGTTGGAGGATGTCGTCAAATGACGACTACTTGTCGTCAGCAACTGTAAAATCGCCATCCGTGGTTTCCACATCCTGGTTTTCGATGTATCTGACAAT
>Ga0210009_1000779_pt1 | contig 31775 bp, 29 predicted proteins | sample CryGeyCG2114_065_FD_185457 | JGI IMG/M metagenome (GOLD analysis project Ga0210009, IMG submission 185457) | Groundwater microbial communities from aquifer - Crystal Geyser CG12_big_fil_rev_8/21/14_0.65 (SPAdes) (version 2) | ecosystem: Environmental > Aquatic > Deep subsurface > Groundwater ...
AGCATTACCGGTTAGACCGGATGTGGTATCACGGAGAGGAAGGCTCCGAGATATGGACGCGCGGAGGCATCATGGCCATGAATTTGATGACCGCGCTGGCGCGGATCTGAGTCAGTTGGAATAAAACGAAACGAATCAGGCGGCAGGAAGTTCCAGAGATCTTTTAAAAATATCCACAAAACGTTTTTCAGCAGACCCTAATTATTGACGCAATTATTCATAGTAGGATGACACGTGTTGAGCTTAGGTCAGTGCCATTCGTGATATGCGTCCAAGATTTCCTTGACAATATACTATAATAAGAATATACTAAAAACGGTATATATTAAGGTGACTTTAATGATCAGTCCCAAGAAAATCCAGCAAGCCGCCCGCGTTCTAAAAACCATCGGACATCCCGATCGTCTTAAAATTATCGAAGCACTCAAAAAAAACGGCGAAATGAGCGTCAGTGAACTGATGGGGGCTTTGGCCATGGGGCAGGCACCGCTTTCAAAACATCTGGCGGTCATGAAGCGCCAACATATTCTCAAAAGTAAGGTGCACGGGAATTACCGGTATTATTCTATTTTAAACGCTAACGTCGTGAATGTTTTGAAGTGTATGCAGCGGCACGGAGATTAAAATATGAAACCGAAAGTTTTCATGGTTTTGTTTTTGATTTTCAGCGGATGGATGCCGTTGGCACAAGCTGAAGCGGTTGGGGAAAACGAACCGGGCGGGTTATCGCAGTATTACGCGGAGGTGCTCGCGTATTATCCCGCGTTAAAATCACAGCACGCCAACATTGAAGCGGCATTTGCCGAGAAATTAGCAGCCTATGGTTTATTGCTGCCTAGTGTTTCGGGTGCCGTGCAAGTCGATGTGACCGACGACCCGGCAGCGGTTTTCTCGCACAAACTCAAGCAAGAAGCCTTTACGGCAGGTGATTTTGCGGTTGACTCCCTCAATTCACCGCGCCACCGCACCAATTGGCATTGGACGTTAGAAGCTCAAATGCCGCTTTTTAACGGTTTCCAAACCATCACGGCTATTCAATCGAGTGCATTGCTTGCAAAATCAGTTCAACTGCAGGAAAAGCTGACTCGTCAGGAAGCTTTTCTTTTAGCGCTTGAAGCCTATTTGAATTCGGCTATTTCAAAAACAGTCCTCCAGAGCGCCAAGGCCATTACAACGGATGCCGAACAGGATTTAAAGCAAGCGGATGAACTCAAAGCAAAAGGCATGATTCTCGGTGCGGATTTTTATGCGGCAAAAGTCCTGAACGCTGCCTTGCTTCAACAAATGCACCGGCTCGAAACTGCCCAAGATATGTCGGTGATCGCTGCCAATCTTCTAAGAGGCATGATGCCTCAGCTGCCCTTTGAACCCAGCGTAATTTTTAAAGAGCAGATTTTCGATTCCACAGATTTGAATGCATGGTTGGGAGAGGCTTATGCCAACCGCTTGGATTTAAAAGCCATAGAAGCGGCCATTGACGCACGCCGAAAAGAAGTGTTTCGCGCCAAAACGTCGGCGCTGCCGAAGATCAAAGGTTTTGGCGCGGTCTCAGAAGATACGCGTGATTGGCGTACGGGCGGTGAGAATTTTATGCTGGGCGTGAAAGGTGAAATGCCGATTTTTGATCCCGCTTACGCGGCGCGCGTCAGAAAAGCAAAAGCAGAACTCAAAAAGTTAGAAGCCGAACGCTGGGCGCTCAAAGACCGCATTACCCAGAAAGTGAGCCAGACGCACCTGACGCGTCAGGCACTTGCCAAAGATTACCAAGTTGTGCTTCAAGCATTTGAAGATGCCAAAGAAGCTGTCCGGTTAACCGAATCGCTTTATCGGGAAGGCCGGAAATCCATTGTAGACGTGATGGAAATGCGCCAAGCACTTCTGGCGAGTGAAATGCGCGCCCGTGAACTTGGCATGCAGGCAGAACTGTATTTGGTTAATTTACAATTTTTCTCGGGCACCTTGGATGAGGAAGCCATTCAAAACACCATTCATCGAATCGATGGTCTATCATGAAAACTTCACACGCTGACTGGATTTCAAACATCGTTCGTTATTTTGCCAATTCCAAATTAACCCCCTTAATTGTTGCCGCTTCTCTGATCGCAGGTTGTTTTGCGGTTTTGGCCATTCCGCGCGAAGAAGAACCTCAAATTTCTGTTCCCATGTTTGATATTTTTGTCGCTTATCCCGGTGCGAATGCAGAAGAAGTTGAGCAGCGCATTGTCAATTTGGGGGAACGCAAGCTTTGGGAGATCCCGGGAGTCGAGTACATTTATTCCACCGCGCATGCGGACGGCGCTCTCTTGATCGTCCGGTTCAAAGTAGGAGAAAATGTTGAAGACAGCCTGATCAAGCTTTACACCAAAGTCTTTTCCAATCTTGATTTTCTGCCTGCCGGTGCGTCACAACCTTTAATTAAGGTGCGATCCATTGATGATGTGCCTATTTTGACGATTACCTTTTATAGCGAGAGCCGCGACCAAGTTTCGCTGCGAAAAACTGTGGCGCATCTGCAAACGATTCTCAATGCGATTCCGGATGTTTCGGAGACCCAGATCACTGGCGGACGAAAACGGCAATTTAAGGTCTTATTCGATGAACAGAAGTTAAAAAACCGCTACCTCAGTCCCATAGATATTGCTCAATTAATTCGTTCGGCCAACACCAAAACCAGTGCCGGACATTTGCTGACCACACCGCAGTTAGAATGGGTAGAGGCGAATTCTTTTTTTAAATCTAAAACCGATCTTGAAAATCTAGTGATCGGGGTTAGCGCCGGGAGTGAGGTGTTGTTAAAAGATGTGGCGCAAGTGATCGACGGTCCGGATGAAGAAGAGCATGATGTGAACATTCGTTTTGGACAAGCCGAAGGAGAGATAGGAAAGGGGCCGTTTCCGGCTACGACCCTTTCAATTTCAAAGCGCAAAGGCACCAATGCGGCTGACTTGGCTCATGAAATTCTGCATCAATTAAAATCCTTAGAATCAACCGTGATGCCTCCTGATGTCCGTTACGAAGTCACGCGCAATTACGGTGAAACGGCCAAAGAAAAATCGGACGAACTTTTATTTCACATGGCGATTGCTGTTTTTGGCGTCAGCCTTCTCATTGCCTTGATTCTGGGTGTGTACGAAGCAGGGGTTGTCGCGGTGGCGATTCCCATGACTTTGGCCATGACCCTCACGGCATTTTACTTTTGGGATTTTACCTTAAACCGGATCACGCTTTTTGCGCTTATTTTCTCCATCGGTATCTTAGTGGATGACCCAATCGTAGACGTCGAAAACATTGTCAGGCACCTCAGGCTCCCGGAGAACCGCGGAAAACCCTTGCTCGAAGTGACCATTGAAGCGGTGAATGAAGTGAGGAGTCCTTTGATCTTGGCAACGCTTACTGTGATTTGCGCCATCTTGCCGATGGCGTTTGTGCGCGGACTGATGGGGCCTTATATGAAGCCGATTCCGCTGGGATCAGCTGCCGCCATGGTGTTTTCAATGCTGGTGGCTTTTATCGCGACCCCTTGGGCGGCTTATCATATTTTAGGCAGTGCCCACCGGCGGGGAAGGTTAAAGGAGCATGACGAACATGCCAAAGAAGATTTTTTGACGCGGCTTTACTATGCTTACATGAAACCGCTGATTTACAACGGAAGAGTCCGTTCGATTTTCTTACTCAGTCTCGCGGGACTTCTTTTGCTTTCCTGTCTCTTAATTCCTTTGAAAGCCGTGCGCGTTAAAATGCTCCCCTTTGACAACAAAAATGAATTTCAGGTGATTTTGAATATGCCGGAAGGTGCCCCGATTGAAAAAACCAAAGCAGTGCTGTCTGAAATAGCAGACTACTTGACAACGGTGCCGGAAGTGCATGATATCGAGTCCTACGCGGGGACCAGTTCGCCTTACAACTTCAATGGATTGGTGCGGCATTATTTTCTGAGGCGCGAACCTTACCACGGCGATTTGCAGGTCAATTTAGTCGGTAAACACGAACGTAAACGACAAAGCCACGACATTGCAAGCAGTGTGCGGCCTAAGATTCATGAAATTGTTTCGCGCGCCGGCGGTTATGTGCAAGTGGCGGAAGTGCCGCCCGGTCCGCCGGTACTTTCAACGTTGGTGCTTGAAATTTATGGGCCGTCCCTGGAGGGTCAGCACAAACTCGCACGGCAGATCGAAACGCTTCTCTCTCAAACAGAAGGCGTGACTGACCTGGCCACTTACGAAGAAGCGGAACAAGATTTACTCCGTTTTAATATCGATACCAGCAAAGCATCGCTTAACGGTATTTTGGTGTCTCAAATTGCCGAAGTCATCCGCACCGCGGTCGAAGGAACAACGGTTGATTTGCTGCATCTGCCGGATGAATATGAACCGGCAGAAATTGTCCTTCGGCTGCCGCCTGAAAAAAGAAAAGATGCCGAAGCCGTCTCCGGCATCACCATGCTTTCGCGCTTTGGCCAGCCGATTGCTTTGAAAGATTTGATCAAATCCGAAAAAACCAAGAAAGATTTCCCGATCTATCATAAAAATTTGATGCGGGTTTCTTACGTTATTGCCGATGTCACCGGTCCCTACGAAAGTCCCATTTACGCCATTTTGAAATTAAAAGGCGAATTAAATCAATTGCCGCTTCCTTCCGAAAGCCAAACGGGTCTTAAGCAGTTGTTTACCGAACAGCCCAAATCTTCTCATCAATGGACTGTCAAATGGGACGGGGAGTGGCAAATTACTTATGAAGTTTTCCGCGATCTGGGGATTGCGTTTGCGGCCGTGTTGCTCTTGATTTACATTCTGGTAGTCGGGTGGTTTCGGTCTTTTAAAACGCCTTGGATCATCATGCTGCCGATCCCGCTCACACTGATTGGTATTTTACCCGCGCATTGGTTGACGAATATTTTCTTTACCGCTACTTCCATGATCGGCTTGATCGCAGGTGCCGGCATTGTGGTACGTAATTCAATTATTCTGGTTGATTTCATCGAACTGCGTTTGGCCGAAGGAATGCCGCTTGAAGAAGCCGTCATTGATGCCGGCGCTAAACGTTTTCGGCCCATGCTGTTAACGGCCATGGCGGTGGTGGTAGGGGCGGCCGTGATTTTATTTGACCCGATTTTTCAAGGGCTGGCGCTTTCGCTGATGGCGGGCGAAGTGGCTTCGACTTTTTTATCCAGAACAGCTGTTCCGGTTTTTTATTATATGGCTATGAAAAAACAATCAAACCCAAAACAAGAAAGGGTGCTGTCATGACAATGGAACGTTGGATTCGGCTCATTGCAGGAACATTTATTTTGGCAAGTTTAGCTCTTGCGGTTTTTGTCAATCGAAACTGGCTTTGGTTTACCGCTTTTGTCGGCGCTAATTTATTTCAATCATCACTGACGCGTTGGTGTTTGATGGAAAAAATTCTGGCCCGCTTCGGCGTACCGCCTTATACCGGCAATAAGGGATAAACCAATTTTCGAGAAAGTAACACCTAAAATCACCTTATAATTGTGCGTGCAAATTTAGGCGTTTTTGTATAAAATACTTCATCTTAGGTTAAAATTCCCATTCTAACCCGGTTTTCTCATCATTTTTTTAAGAAAACCGCTTTGGCCGTCATCATAAACGGCCAAAGTTTTGCGTGCTGTTGAATCAGCGCGCAAAAGATAAGCCTTTTTGCGAAAAGAGCATACCTTATTTTTCGCAAAAACTCTTTGAGTGAATTTCTCATTAAATCGATGAGAAATTCGGGCTAACCATACAGGGAACAGCGTCCGTATAGATGTAACTCCTTTAGTGTCTTTAGGTTAAATAGAAACCGACAGGAAAATTTTGTTTATGGGGCAGTTGAAAAACACGACGAAAGAAACCATCGCCGCGTATGCTTTTTTGGCGCCGAATTTAACTGGTTTTTTAATTTTCACATCTATCCCGGTGCTAGCCTCTTTGGGTTTGAGTTTTATGCGGTGGGATCTTTTAACCGCGCCGCGTTTTGTCGGGATCGATAATTTCATCCAGTTGTTCCGAGATCCGCTTTTTTGGAAATATTGTTGGAACACCATTTATTTGATGTTGGCCATTCCGTTTAGCATCAGCGGTTCTTTGATATTAGCATTGGCGCTCAACCAAAAAATAAAAGGCGTTGTTTTTTTTAGGACCATTTATTTTTTACCGACGATTTGTTCGGGCGTTGCCATTTTCATGCTGTGGCGGTTGGTGTATAACCCGGAATTCGGTATTTTTAATACCATGATTGCCAAATTTGGCGAAATCATCGGTGTTCCGCTGAAAGGCCCTTTTTGGTTGTCGGATGAAAAATGGGCGAAACCCGCTTTGATCATCATGGGAATTTGGCAAATGGTGGGCGGCTACAACATGATTCTTTATTTGGCTGCTTTACAAGGGGTGCCGAGGCATTTGTATGAAGCAGCCGAAATTGACGGTGCCAACAGTTGGCAAAAATTTTGGGCAGTCACCTGGCCCCAGATTTCACCGACCACTTTTTTTATCGCAACGATGTCAATCATCGGCGGTTTTCAGGCCGGTTTTGATCCGGCCTACATCATGACGGGCGGCGGTCCGAATGGCGCGACAACCACCATCATTTATTACATTTATAACCACGCTTTTGAGTGGTATCACATGGGATATGCAGCCGCTATCTCGTGGGTGCTCTTTTTAATTATTTTCTTAATCACGTTGGCCAAATGGAAATTATTTAGCAACGAGGTCACTTATTAATGCCAGCCTCGGCGGCACCGGTTAAAACAAGCGCGATGACAGAAAAAAAAGTTTCAGCAGCACCTGCTATCAAAAGCAAAAATCATTACGACAAAAAACCGTCGCAATGGGGCAGAAAATTATGCATTTACGCATTTCTGATTTTGGGTGCTTTGACCATGATTGCGCCGTTTTTTTGGATGTTAACGGCATCGCTCAAAGAACCGGGTGCTGTTTTTTCGTATCAGAAAGCTTGGTGGCATGATTGGGTCCCGACCACTTTCGTGTGGCAAAATTACACCAAAGCGCTGGAAGCGGTTCCCTTTGCTCGTTTTTATTTGAATTCAATTTTTATTGTGGTGTGCACGACGGCCGGGCAGGTGATCACCAGTGCGATGGCGGCATATGCTTTTGCCAGACTGCGTTTTGCCGGACGGGACAAAATATTTTTTGCGTATTTGGCGACCATGATGATTCCCGGCGCTGTGACCATGATCCCGGTTTTTATTTTATTAAGTAAATTGGGGTGGATTAATACATACAAAGCCATGATTTTACCGGGTATTTTTACGGCGTACGGCACTTTTATGCTGCGTCAGTTCTTCCTGACACTGCCGAAAGATTTGGAAGATGCCGCCATGATTGACGGTTGCTCGTATTTTGGGATTTTTTGGCGGATTTTGCTGCCGCTTTCAAAACCGGCGTTAGCGACTTTAACTATTTTTACGTTTATGGGTTCGTGGATGAACTTCATGTGGCCGCTCATTGTGGTCAATTCGGAAGAAAAGTTTCCGCTGCCCGTTGGTTTGGCTTATTTTCAATCGCTTTACCGGACGGATTGGACGCTTCTCATGGCAGGCTCTGTCATGATGATTTTACCGATTCTGATTGTCTTTATTTTTGGCCAGCGCTACTTCGTCGAAGGTATTAAGCTATCGGGTATTAAGGGGTAATGGCTCCCCGGGCAGTTCGCTCGAAAGAGAGGCTCAAAGTTTTGGCAGTCGTTTTGGCTGCCGGCAAAGGAACGCGGATGCGTTCTTCTTTGCCGAAAGTGTTACATGAATTAAGAGGAAAGCCGCTTTTAGGCTATGTGCTCGACGCCATTCGTAACGCCGGCATTAAACGGACAGTAGTCGTCGTTGGTTACGGTGAAAAGCAAGTTCGCTCTTTCTTAAAAACGGATCGGTTGCAAATCGTTAGACAATGGCCGCCCAAAGGTACCGGGCATGCCGTCCTTTGCGCAGAAAAATATCTCCGGCATTGGAAAGGTCTGGTGCTCGTGATGCCGGGGGATGCACCGCTTGTCACGGCCGAGTCGCTCAAAGCGATGCTAAAGGCACATCAATTTCAAAAAGCCAGTGCAACGGTTTTAACAGCTCACGTCAAAGAGCCGCATGGTTATGGCCGCATCATCCGGCGAGCAGGTCAAGTGGCAGGTATTCGGGAAGAGTTGGATGCCACTTCGGCGGAACGGCGCATTCATGAAATCAATTCCGGTATCTATCTTTTTGATGCCGAAGAGCTGATGAGCCACGTTCGTTCTTTAAAAGCGGCGAATCAAAAAAAAGAATATTATTTAACCGACACCATTGCGTTATTGGCCCATAGCGGTCAACAGGTTGCCGGCTATCAAACCAATGATGCGATGGAAGTGCTCGGAATTAATTCAAGGCAAGAATTATCTCAGATTGAAAAAGCGATGAATCAAAACGAAATTGTGAAACATCAGAAAAACGGCGTCACCATTATTTCGCCCGAGAATACTTTTATCGCCAAAGGCGTTAAAATCGGCCGGGATACGGTGATTTATCCGTTTACTTGGATAGAAAAGAGTGTTCGGATTGGTGAACGCTGTCAAATCGGGCCTTTTTCAGCGATCCGTCAGGGAACGCAAATCGAAAAGGGTGCCACGGTCGGCAGTTTTGTTGAGCTCGTGCGTTCACGGATTGGCAAACAGTCTCGCGTCAAGCATCTTACTTATTTAGGAGATGCCGTGGTGGGAGCAGATGTGAACATCGGGGCCGGTACAGTCACAGCCAATTATGACGGCAAAGGGAAACATCAAACACATATTCGTCAAAAAGCATTTATTGGTTCCAATACGGTATTGGTAGCGCCCGTGACGGTTGGTGAACGCGCCAAAACCGGAGCAGGTGCGGTTGTATTAAGCGGTTCTCGGATTGGAAAAGGTCAAACGGTGGCTGGCGTTCCGGCTAAACCCATTCAACGCGGCAAGCGTAAAAAATAGGAGAAATTGAAATGAAAGGCAACCATAAAAATTCAATTTCAATTATCTCAGGCAATGCTAATCCGCAGCTCGCGAAAGCCATTTGCCGGAAACTCGGCATTCATTTAGACCGCGTGGCAATCGGCCGTTTTCCGGACGGTGAAATACGCGTTCAAATTGAAGAAAATATCCGCGGCAAAGACTTGTTTATCATTCAATCAATTTGCCAATCGCCCAACGATCATTTAATGGAATTGTTAATTTTAATCGATGCAGCCAAACGTGCTTCGGCCCAGCGTATTACCGCGGTGCTGCCTTATTACGGTTACGGCAGGCAGGACCGCAAAGACCGGCCGCGCGTTCCGATTACGGCAAAATTGGTGGCCAATTTACTGCAAACCAGCGGGGCCAATCGGATTTTGACCATGGATTTGCATTCAAACCAAATTCAGGGATTTTTCGATATTCCATTTGATCATTTGTATTCAATCAATGTGCTGTGCCCTTATTTAATTCAGCGGAAGAAAAAAGACCGTGAATTTGTGGTGGCATCGACGGATGTAGGCGGTATTAAAATGGCACGCGCTTACGCCAACCGCCTCAACTGCAATTTAGCCATTGTGGATAAGCGGCGCGAAGATGCTTCAACAACTCATGCCATGCACATTATCGGCAATGTGAAAGATTGCGATGTGGTGATTGTAGATGACATGGTCACTACGGCCGGATCCTTGGTGGAGGCTGTCTCGGCTATTAAGAGGGCGGGGGCTAGGGAAATCTATGCGGCGATCGTTCACCCGGTGCTGGTAGGCCCTGCGATAAGCAGGCTGCAAAAATCGGGCTTGAAAGAATTGGTGGTTACGGATACTATACCCCTTCCTTCGGAGAAGCGTATCCGTAAAATTAAGGTACGTTCGGTAGCCGGTTTATTGGCCGAAGCGATACACCGCATTCATCAAAACCAATCTGTCAGTTCGTTGTTTAGAAGTGTTTCGGTGGAATCTTAAAATCAATATTTGTGAAGGAGTGAAGTCAAATGAAAACAGTAGAATTAAAAGCAGCGTATCGTGAAAAAGTGGGAAAAGCTTCGGCTAAACGTGTGCGTGCTCAAAAGCAAATTCCTGCGGTGGTCTACGGCCACAAAACGAAGCCCATTTCGGTGACGGTGGATTACAAGGATTTTTTACATGTCATCCATACGGGTGCCGGCGAAAACGTCGTCATCGATTTAAAAGTCCAAGGCCCTAAGCAGCTGGCCGAGAATGTCATTATCAAAGACATGCAGTACCATCCGGTGACGGACTTAATTAACCACATTGATTTTACCGTCATTTCCATGACGGAAAAAATTGAAATCAAAGTCCGGTTGGCCATTAAGGGCGAATCACCGGGAGCTAAAGAAGGCGGCGTGCTTGATGTGGTACACCATGAAATTGATGTCGAATGTTTGCCGACGCAAATTCCCGATAAAATTGACTGTGATATTTCTGCTTTAAACATCGGGGACGCGATTCATGCCAGCGAATTAAAAATTCCGGCAGGTGTTAAATGTTTATTCCCGGAAGATGAAGTGATTGTCACGGTTCACGCACCTAAGGCGGAAGAATCTGAACCAGCGGCCGAAGAAGCGCCGAGCGAACCGGAAGTCATCGCGAAGGGTAAAGAGGCAAAAGAAGGCGAAGGAGAAGAGGGAGAAAAAGCACCTGCGCCCGAAGCCAAAAAAGAAGATAAGAAAGAAAAGAAAGAGTAATTTTGCAGCAATGGAATGCGCTCTCATCGTGAGAGCGCATTCTTTTTTTCCACAGCCGGAAAAAAATCCTCAGTATGAAAATCATGGTTGGTTTAGGTAATCCGGGCAGGCGTTATCTTCATACGAGACATAACATTGGTTTTATGGTGCTTGACCGGTTAGCCGACGACGTAAAAGCCCGTTTTAAATCTCAGCGATTATTTGAATACGCTCAGTTTAATTTAGAGGGAGAATCTTACGTACTCATCAAACCGACCACTTATATGAACAAGAGCGGCGAGGCCATTCAAGCATTTCTTGCGGCTCATTCGGAATGTTCGGCTGCGGATCTTTTGGTGGTGAGCGATGACGTTAACTTGCCTCTTGGGGCCAAGCGGCTGCGTGCTCAAGGTTCTTCGGGCGGCCATCGCGGTTTGGAGTCAGTGATTGAACATCTCGGTACTCAGGCTTTTGCTCGGTTGCGTTTAGGTGTTGGTTTGGCCGGGGATGGCCAGGTTTTGGAAGAGCATGTGCTGGATTCCTTTACCAAAGCTGAAGAGGTTCATTGCCGGACATTGGTGGAAGCTGCGAAGGACATTTGTTTGGATTGGGCGAAAGAGGGTATTGAAGCCGCCATGAATCGCCACAATGGTCCCTCTGCCAGTTAAGCGCTTAAAAAGACTCAAATATTAGGTGAAAAAAGAACCGATTTGATGATTGTTATTTACAGGTAACTATGGTAAATTAAGTGCTCTTTTGGAAAAACTTTAACGAAAGCATTGCTTGAAAGGTGATAAAAATAGATGATTCGTCAATATGAAGCTATTGTAATTGTTCCGGTGACAGCGGCGGGCGAGAAATTTGAAGCATTGAAAGCAGCTTATGCGGAACAATTAAAGAAATTGGGCGGCAAACAGACCGCTATTCACGAATTAGGCCGACGCGCTTTCGGTTATGTGATTCAAAAACACAGAGAAGGTCTTTATTTTGTTGTTGATTTTGAACTCGATTCCCTTAAGTTGAGAGATTTTTATAAGGCCATGATGCTAGTGGAAGGTATCTTGCGTCATACCATTTTTACCAAACCCGATTTGTTCAAGAAAAAAGCAGCCAAACCCAAAAAAATCCGTAAAGAAACGTCCCAAAAAGCACCCGCGCATGCGAAGGTCTCTTAATGGCAGCCAGTTTTAATAAAGTTTTACTTCTAGGAAATCTTACCCGTGACCCTGAGTTACGTTATATACCTTCAGGTCAAGCAGTCACTACTTTCTCCATTGCAATTAATCGTTCATATACCTCCCAAACCGGTGAGCGTAAAGAAGAAGTCAGTTTTATCCGCGTAGTCGTATGGGGACGAATTGCAGAAACTTGTAACGAATACCTTAAAAAGGGCAGCCAAGTTTTTGTGGAAGGCCGTTTACAATCACGATCATGGGAAGCACAAGATGGTACCAAACGAAACACCATCGAAGTGGTAGCGCAAAGCGTTCAATTCTTAAGCCGTGGAGGTAAAGCGCAAAGTTCGAGCGCAGCACCGGCCGGCACAAGTTCGGATGATGCCATTATCGATGATTCATTTGAAGTACCGGCAGGAAACAAATCAAACCCCTCTCAAGATCTTGGCGAAGAACCGCCTTTTTGAGTTTCAATTTATTATCATTAGAAGGAAGGATTATATCAATGGAACGTGGTTCAAGCAGTTCATCAGGTGGTAGGTTTTCACGGCGTCCCGGCGGATCACGTCAAGGCGGCAGAGGCCGTTCTATGGGCGGTGCGCGCGGTTCACGTCAACAAGGCGGCGGTGAGGGTAAACCGCGGTTCTTTCGTAAGAAAGTCTCACGTCTTTCAACCGAACGCATCAGCCATGTGGATTACAAGAATACGGAACTGTTGCTCAAGTTTCTCACTGAAAAAGGTAAAATTCTTCCGCAGCGGATTACAGGTAATAATACCAAGCAGCAGCGTTTGGTGGCCCGTGCCATTAAGCGCGCTCGCCACGCCGGGCTCATTCCGGCAGTGATCGGACATAAATAAGGAATTTGCGATGGAAGTCATTCTTTTAGAAGACATCGAAAATTTAGGAAAAGCCGGCCAGGTCGTCAAAGCAAAAGACGGTTATTGCCGCAATTACTTGTTGCCGCGTAAGAAAGCCGCGCTTTCTACGAGCGGCGGGTTACGCTTTTTGGATGCGAAAAAGAAACAGGCAGAATTACGTTCCGAACAGCTCAAAAAAGAAGCTGAAGTGACTGCGCAGAAAATTGCCGGCTTAACATGTAAACTAAAAGCACGTGTCGGACAAGAAGGCAAGTTATTTGGCTCTATTACCACTCAGGATGTGCATGAGTTTCTTGAAAAGAGTCAAATCGTGATTGACCGCAAACGCATTGAAATGGCCCCGGTTCATGAACTCGGTGAGTTTCAGGCTTTGGTGAAGTTACACCCTGAAGTAGCCGCCCATTTAAAAGTGGTTGTCACGGCTTAATAGATCTGTCCCGATTAACCGATATCATTGATTCGAAAAATCGGGACTGTCATCAGCGACCGTAAAGTTGCATCTGAGGCTGATGACTGCTTTTTTAATTCATAATATTTAACAACAAAGTATAAACCCACGAAATAAGCTAGAAATGGCTTCTGATCCCAATCTGAGTTTAGTTGAAAAGATTCCACCTCAGAATGTGGATGCCGAAGTAAGTGTCTTGGGTGCGATGCTTTTCGAGCCCGAAGTCATTCCCCTCGCAATCGAAATCTTAAGAAGTTCCCACTTTTACCACGACGCCCACAAACGTATCTTTGATTGTCTCGTCTCTCTCTTTGAGAAAAACCAACCCGCTGACTTAGTTACGGTAACCGAAGAATTGCGGAAACGTAAACAATTAGAAGAAATCGGGGGCGCCAGTTACCTGACGCAATTAACTGCCAATGTGCCGACGGCCGCCAATTTTGAGCAGCATGCCAATATTGTCCGTGAAAAAGGTTTGTTAAGACAGTTGATTCAAACCGCCACGCAATTGGTTCAGGAAAGTTACGACAGCGGTGTCGATGTGACAGAGCTCTTAGACCGGGCTGAGCAGCGGATTTTTCAAATTAGTGAACAAAAAGTTGCGGGCAGTTTCGTTAGCTTAAAAGAAATTATCAAGAACAGCATTGAAACCATCGATCAGCTGTATCAGCGCAAAGAGCACATCACCGGACTAGCCACCGGTTTTCATGATTTTGATACGCGCACGGCCGGTTTACAGCCTTCCGATTTAATTATCATTGCCGGCCGGCCTTCCATGGGAAAATCAGCTTTTACATCCGCGATTTGCGAACACATTGGCATCACCTTGGGGAAGCCGGTTGCTTTCTTTTCGCTCGAAATGAGCAAGGAGCAGCTTGTTCAAAGGATGCTTTGCTCGCATGCCCGTGTGGATGCACAAAAGGTGAGAACGGGTTACTTATCGCACACCGATTGGCCAAAGCTGACCAGTGCAGCGGGAAAACTTTCGGAAGCGCCTATCATCATCGATGATACGCCGGGCATGAGCGCGCTTGAATTGCGTGCGAAAGCCAGACGCATGAAAGCACAGTATGGCATCGAATTGGTGGTCATCGATTATTTACAATTGATGCGCGGCGCCGCGCGGTCTGAAAACCGTCAGCAGGAAATTTCGGAAATTTCCCGTTCACTCAAAGCATTGGCGCGTGAAATTCGCGTGCCGGTGATTGCAGTCAGTCAGTTATCTCGTGCCGTCGAACAACGAACAGGCAACCGTCCGCAATTGTCTGATTTGCGTGAATCGGGCGCCATTGAACAAGACGCAGATGTTGTTGTATTTCTCTATCGGGAAGAGTATTATCGTCCTTCCGAAGAAAACAGAAATAAAGCAGAGGCCATTATTGCCAAACAAAGAAATGGCCCAACAGGGTCCATCGAGCTGCTTTTCTTAAAAGAATGGACTCGGTTTGAAAATCCGGAATTTCACCGCGGAACTGTATGAAGCGGCAAAAATTTAAGTCATGTTAGATAGGTGAGGAGTCTGGGAAATTTCCAGACCCCTCAGATAGGTTATCATGCATTTAATTCGTCAATCATTTGGAAGATGGACCGCTTGGTTCATGTTGATTCTTGGGTTGTGTTTGCCTTTTACTTCCCAGATAAAAGCTGTACAAGCCGAAGATGCCCCGTCTGGTCAGGAACAAACCACGGCTGCTGAGCCATCCGCACAAGAGACAACTCCTCAAGAACAAAATTTAACGGTTCGAGACATTCGTGTTCAAGGCAACCAAATTATCGGGACCAACACGATCTTAAACAAAATGTCGCTTCGCAAAGGCGTGCAGTTGAGTCAAGAGGCTGTGAATGAAGACATTAAACGGCTTTATGGAACGGGCTTCTTCCGCGATATCCGATTTGATGTTGAGCCTTACACCGACGGCATTGACCTGATTGTTGTGGTGGATGAAAAGCCGGTGGTTAAGGAAATCCTGATTGACGGTAATCAAACCTTTGATGACCGCAAGCTCAGAAAAGATATTGATTTGTTAGAAGGGCAGATTGTTGATGAACGCTTAGTCGTCGAAGGAGTGCGTAAAATCGAAGCGCGCTACTTGAACAAGGGTTTTCGATTTGTCAAAGTGAGTTACAACGTTCAAGTCAACGATTTTACCAAAGAAGCAACCGTTTTGGTTCACGTCAATGAAGGCGAATCCTACCGCATCAAAGAAGTGAAGTTTTCGGGAGTGAAAGCATTCTCTGAACGTCAACTGCGTAAATTACTTCGTACCAAAAAGAAAAGCGCTTGGAATCCCTTTCAAAGAGGCGTGTTTAAAGAAGATGAATTCCAGGATGATTTAGAGCGGGTCAGTGTTTTTTACCAGGATGAAGGTTATTTGGATGCCAAGGTCTCATCCGATTTTGAATACGACGAAGCCAGTAACCGCATTGTGATTACCATTTTAGCGGAAGAAGGCGCCCGTTATCAGGCCGGCAGCGTTCAATTTGAAGGTAATCAGCTTTTTCCCGAAAGTGATATCTGGGAACGTTTAAAAATGCTTCCCTCAACGACTTATTCGCAGCGCAATTTGGCGCTGGATATTGATGCGATTCGAAAACTTTATTTTGCACATGGTTACCTGGATGTGCGCGTGACGCCGCAAGTTGAATTTCACCGCGGTGAATCTAAAGCCGATGTCAAATATGCCATTAAAGAGGGAGATCTTTATTTTGTTGATAAAGTGAAGATTCGAGGTAATACCAAAACCAAAGACATTGTGATTCGCCGCGAACTGCGAATTAAACCCGGCGAACGTTTTGACGGTGATTTATTGGAGCTTTCAAAACAGCGTCTTGAAAATTTGGGATTCTTTGAAGACGTGACTTATGACACCGAACCCGGGTCAGCCCCGAACCGTAAAGACGTCGTCTTTCGTGTCAAAGAAAAACAAACAGGTGAATTATCATTTGGTGCCGGTTTTAGTTCGATTGATCAGTTTATTGGCTTTGCCGAAATTGCGCAGCGCAACTTTGATCTTCTCAATTGGCCGCGTTTTACCGGTGCTGGGCAGAATATTGCATTGAGCGGCCGGATTGGTTCCATCAGCCGCAACATCGAGTTTAGTTTCTTGGAACCTTATATTTTTAATCGAAATGTTTCTTTCGGTCTCGAAGCTTACAATCGTGATTTTGAAAGAAGAAATTTGGATTTTGATCATGAAAGGCGCGGGGTTGGTTTTACCATTGCCAAAGCATTGAATGATTTTGTGAAGATCGGAACCGGTTACACGCTCGAGCGTGTTAAAGTGACCGACATCCAAGACAGTGCTTCGTCATTGGTTTTTGAATCGGAAGGGAGCGACATTTTAAGCCGCCTCAAAATATTCATCACGCGCGATACCAGAGACAGTGTTTTTAATCCTACCAAAGGTTCTGTGATGGGTTTTTCGGCTGAGTTGATCGGTACCTTCTTGGGAGGAGACGCCGATTTCACGATTTTGCAAGCCAATGCAACCAAGTATTGGCGGATTGGCGAAACCGGTGTTTTAGAATGGCGCAACCGTCTTGCCATGTCAGAAGGATTTCGTTCAACCGATAATGTGCCTATTTACGATCGGTTTTTCGCCGGCGGTTTGGGAACCGTACGAGGTTATAATTTCAGGCGTGTGAGCCCTAAAGATGACAACCGTCCGATCGGCGGTGAATTTTTGGCTATTACCAACATCGAATACACTTTCCCGCTGCCGGTTATAGAAAATTTTAAAGGCGCCTTCTTTATTGATATAGCCCAAATCACCCGTGATGCTTCTAAACCATTTGAAGGCAGGGATTTGGTGGCGAGCATTGGTCCCGGTGTTAAAATTAAAACCCCGCTCGGCCCCATTGCTTTGTATTATGGATTGCCCATTCTGCACCGCGATACAGAAGACAAGAATGGCCGCTTTGAATTTAGCTTGAGTCGCAGTTTCTAGCGCTTCGACTCATTCGATTTTGTATGTTTCGCTCAGCCCTTCGATGATACTCAGGACTGAGCCCTGAGCCAAGTCGAATGGGCTCAGCCCTTCGATGATACTCAGGACTGAGCCCTGAGCCAAGTCGAATGGGCTCAGCCCTTCGATGATACTCAGGACTGAGCCCTGAGCCAAGTCGAATGGGCTCAGCACTGTGGTGAGCGAGGTTTAAAATTGGCACTTACCAATTTTAAACGAGTTGAATCACTAATGCCGTTAGACAATTAAAATGAGCTGTTCCGCGTGTTCGCTGGGGTTGTCAAAGCCCTTCCAGCGGCATTTTCACAACCGCCGATATCAATTGTCTAACGGCACTAGTCTAACTGACATTTTTAACCAAATATGAATTTAGGAAGGATAACAAAATGAAACACACGTTGAAGCAAATGATGGTCGGATCTCTTTTTCTTTCTTTAATCGCAACGGCAGGCGCAGGTCATGCTTGGGCTGCCGAATTAAAAATAGCTTATGTGAACATCGGCCAAGTTTTCGATGACTATGAAAAAACAAAAAAGTTTGATCAAGAATTGCAGGATATCGGCAAGAAAAAACAAGAAGCTCGCGATGCCATCGTTTATGAAATCAGGCGTTTAAGGGATGAACAGGCGCTCTTGGCGCAAGACAAGAAGGCAGATGTACAAGGTAAGATCGAAGCAAAATTGAAAGAATTAGAAGAATTTGATCAAGGCGCGCAGCAAGAGCTTTCTGATAAGCGCAATACCATCATGCAAGAAATTTTGAGCGATATTGATGCGCTTCTAAAGCAATACGGCGAGCGAAAAGGGTACGATTTTATTTTTAATGAGCGTGCCATGGTCTACAAGACTGATAAATATGACCACACTAAAGAAGTGTTGAACGAACTGAATAATGAATATAAAAAGAAAAAGAAATAACAGCGATGAGCGAAAAACAGAAAACCATTAAAAAAGAAATTCGTTTTGAAGGAACGGGCATTCATTCCGGAAAACCCGTGCGGGTTGTTTTAAAACCGGCACCAGCCGGCAGCGGTATTTCCTTTTGCCGAAGCGATTTATCCAACGCAAAACCCATACGGGCAGTGGCGGAGAACGTGTTCGAGGGACCCGGCCGTCAAACGGCATTGGGAACGGCAGATTGGAAAATTCATACCATTGAACACCTGATGGCAACCTTCCATGGTCTTCAGATTGATAATTGTCTGGTGGAAGTGAATGGTGAGGAATTGCCCGGTCTTGACGGCAGCGCTAAAGATTATGTGGAAGCGGTATTGAAGGCGGGTTTTGAGGAACAAGAAGCAGAACGGGAATACATGAATATCACGCGCCCCATGTATTATCGTCATCAGGATACCTACATTGCCTTGCTGCCCGCCGACGAACTTTCGGTGTCTTACACATTGAGCTACGACCATCCGGATCTGGCCGATCAATTCTTTTCAACCTCGATTAATTCGGAGGTTTTTGCTTCACACATTGCTTCTGCGCGGACATTTTGTTTGAAACAAGAAGCCGAGCAGCTTCAAAAAATGGGTTATGGCAAAGGTGCCAACCTTAGCAACACGCTTGTTTTTGACAAGAACAAGCCATTGGAAAATTCCCTTCGGTTTACCAATGAAGCTTGCCGCCATAAAATCATGGATTTGCTGGGTGATTTATATTTGGCCGGCCAGTTCTTCAAAGGCCATATCGTGGCTTGCCGCTCCGGACATGCTCAGAACTTGCAGATGGTGAAGCAATTAGCGGATTTCAGAACGCCTCGCTACAAAGATGTCGGGATTACGCTCAAAGAAGGAGAGGCTTGGAAAATTAACGGAATTAAGCGTATTTTACCGCACCGCTTCCCGTTTCTTTTTGTGGATGAAGTGGTTGAAATGGAAGAAGGAAAGCGCATTGTCGGTAAAAGGAAAATTTCGCCTCAGGAATTTTTCTTTCAAGGGCATTTTCCGGGACATCCGGTAATGCCGGGAGTCATTATCATTGAAGCGCTGGCCCAGTGCGGTGGGTTTTTGATGTTATCCAAACCTGAAAATCAGGGTAAGATTGCTTATTTTATGACCATTGATAACGTCAAATTTAGGCAACCGGTTCTGCCCGGTGATGAACTGCGTTTTGAAGTGGATGTGATTCGCGCACGTACCAAAACAGGCGAATGTGCCGGCAAAGCTTTTGTCGGTGATAAATTGGTGTGCGAAGCGGACGTCCGTTTTGCCGTGGTTGATTCTAACTAGCACTTCGACACAATTGAAATTGTGAGTTCACAATTTCAATTGTGCTCAGTACTGTGGTGAGCGAATAACAAAAATCCAATGAGTCGACCCACTAGGAGATTATGAAAACGAAAGACACGATTATTCATCCAACTGCGATTGTGGATCCCGCTGCCGAGTTAGGTATTGGCGTGGAGATCGGCCCCTATGCTGTGATTGAAGGAACGGTGAAGGTGGGTGATCGGACAAAGCTCCATGAACGCGTTTCCTTGAAAGGCCACACTTATCTGGGCAGCGATAACGAGGTTTTTACCGGCGCTGTTTTAGGCAGCCTGACTCAAGATAAGAAGTATAAAGGAGGCGTCAGCTATCTCAAAATTGGTAGTCACAATAAGATTCGTGAGTATGTGACCATGAATCCGGGAACCGAAGAGGGGACTGAAACGGTGATCGGAGATCGTAATTTGGTTATGGCTTATGCGCATATTGCACATGATTGTATTTTAGGTAACGACATTACCGTGGCTAACAATGGGACATTGGCGGGGCATGTTGTCATAGAAGACCGTGCCATTTTAGGCGGTTTTGGCGCTGTCCATCAATTTGTCCGGATTGGGTATTTATCGATTGTTGGCGGATGCTCTAAAGTGGTTCAAGATATCCCGCCTTTTATCATGGCAGACGGCCATCCTGCCAAGGCGTTTGGTCTGAACAGTGTCGGGCTTGAACGAGCCAATGTGCCGGCGGAAGACCGTTCCAGCTTAAAGAAAGCCTTTAAAATTCTCTTCCGTTCCGGTCTGAGTGTTAAAAGCGCTGCTAAAAAGATTGAATCCGAAGTTCCCCGAACTCAGTCAATTCAGATTTTACTTGATTTCTTAAGTAAATCTGAGCGAAGTATCTGTAAGTAATTTATTCTAAACAACTTACGATTATTCCCTCATCAATAGATAAAATATAACAAAAATTGTTGTTTACATTTTTGTCAATTTTAAATAGCATACATTTTTGTCTCTTTTAGCATAAGGATAATATAACCTATATGATAGTTAGTGAACGTATTGGGCTGATAGCAGGTAATGGTAATTTACCTATTGTGATTGCCAGAGAGCTTGAACGCCTTGGGCATGAGCGGTTTATTTGCGCTCTCAAGGGCGAAGCTGAAACGGCCCTGGAGAGACTTGCCTCTCAACATGAATGGGTCAAATTAGGCCAGCTCAAAAAATTGGTTCAATTTTTTAAAACGCATAATGTGACGCGCGTCATCATGGCGGGCAAGGTAACCAAGACGAATCTTTTCAAAGGTGAAGTTCAGCCGGATCTTGACATGATCAAGGTGATTGCCGGCACCAAAGATCGCAAGGATGACACGCTGTTAGGAGCCGTTGCGCAATATTTGGAAGAGAAAGGCATCCGTGTGATGAATTCAGTTGAATATTTGGGAGAGGCTTTACCCCAAGCCGGCGTGCTCTCTAAACGAAAGCCAAGCCAAGCTTTTCAGGAAGAGATCGAATTTGGCTGGAAAATGGCCAAGAGTATTGCCGCATTGGATATCGGCCAGACAGTCGTAACAAAAAACAAATCTGTTCTTGCGGTTGAATCGATCGAAGGAACGGATGCCGCTATCTTGCGCGGCGGTGAGTTAGGCGCAGGAGAAGTGAATGTGATTAAGGTGGCAAAACCCGATCAAGATATGCGTTTTGACGTTCCGACGGTCGGATTGAATACGATTAATACGTTGATTCAAGTGCGTGCCAGGTTATTAGTCATCGAAGCAGGGAAAACGATTCTTTTAGACCGGGAGGCTTTTTTGGCAAAAGCCAATGAGCACGGCATGATGGTGGTGGCCAAACAATGAAATCCAACACGCGGGATGCTAGTCAGCTCAAACGCGAACTTCAAGAATTGAGCGCTCTTAACGAAATCTCAAAGGCGTTCAGCTCATCACTTGATCTTGAGAAAATGATCGGGAAAGTGATGGACATTCTACATTCCCATTTTGGCATGGAGCGCGGAACGCTCACACTCCTAGATCCGGAAACCAACGAGCTTGTCATCGAAGTAGCCCAAGGCCTTGATCCTGAAGTGGAAGAGCGTGTCCGTTACAAAATCGGAGAAGGGATAACGGGCAAAGTGGTGGCATCCGGCGAGCCAATTGTCATTCGCAATATCGGCGATGAACCTCTCTTTTTAAACAAAACCAAAGCGCGCGATCTAAGCAAGAGCAATATTTCCTTTCTCTGTATTCCCATCCGCTTAGGCCGACAGACCATCGGTGCTTTAAGTGTGGATAAAGTTTTCCAAGAGGATATTTCTTTCGAAGTTGATTTGCATCTTTTGACGATTGTGGGTTCCATGGTCGCGCAAGCGGTTCAGATTAATCAGCTGGTCAAAGAAGAAAAACGTTCGCTGAGTTTTGAAAACGAACAGTTAAGAGGGCAGTTAAAGAAAAAATTCCGCCCCAAGAACATCATTGCTGAAAGTAAACGCATGACAGATGTGTTTTCTTCAATTGATTTGGTTTCGCAAACCAAAGCCACCGTGATGCTGCGGGGTGAAAGCGGGACGGGTAAAGAATTGGTCGCGCATGCCATTCATTATCAAAGCGATCGGGCGGATAAGCCGTTTGTGAAAGTGTCGTGCGCTTCTTTGCCGGAAACTCTGCTTGAAAGTGAGCTGTTTGGCCATATGAAAGGCGCTTTTACCGGCGCCAATGCGTCAAAGGCAGGCCGTTTTGAAATGGCCAACGGCGGCACGCTTTTCTTGGATGAAATCGGTGAAATCAATAAAAGTATTCAAGTGAAACTCTTGCGTGTTTTGCAGGAAAAAGAGTTTGAGCGTGTGGGCGGTACCGAAACCATTCGAGTTGACATCCGATTACTAACGGCTACCAACCGTGACTTAGAAAAAGAAGTGCGGGAAGGACGTTTCAGAGAGGATCTCTATTATCGTTTAAACGTGATTCCCATTTTTATTCCGGCTTTGAGAGATCGCCGGGAAGATATTCCGCTTTTGGTAAAATATTTTATCGAAAAATTTAATCTTGAAAATAACAAGAAGATCTTCCATCTTTCTCAGGAGGCCTGGGACCATGTCATGGGGTATTCCTGGCCCGGTAATGTCCGTGAACTTGAAAATGCCATTGAGCGGGCAGTCATCATGTGTCAGAGCGATACCATCCTACGGGATCATTTTCCGATTGATTTGCAAGCTCGCATTAAGCCGTTTACGCTTGTGACTGAAGAGTCGGAAGAGAATAACAATCTGAAAGAAGCAGTGGAGACCATTGAAAAACGGATGATTAGCCGTGTGCTTGAGAAAATCGGCGGCAACAAACGGAAAGCAGCTCAAATGCTTGGTGTGACCGAACGTATTTTAGGATACAAGGTTCGCAAATACGGCATCAATTCTAGTAAGTAGAAAATACAAAAAAGTATTACATTTTTGTCTAACATGACAATTTTGTTCTGTTTTTCTCATCCATAAGCAACTCTTAATAGCCACTTAAAATTGTTAAAGCCCCCCGTCTATTCAATTCAAAAGCTTCAATAATTATTTTTAGCTTTTAATGACACAGTACTTTTAAATTGGCATATCTGTTGCAATCTAATTTAGCTATCAGGAGAGTCGTGCGCCCTGTGTGCGTGTCTAAAAAAAGATTAAAATTTAGGATGCATGTCAAAAGAAGGGAAAAACAAAAATGAGTACAGGAGATCTCAAAATAGCAGTGGATACCATTTGGGTCCTCGTGACAGCCATGCTGGTTTTCTGGATGAACGCGGGATTTGGTATGGTGGAAGCAGGCTTCGCAAGAGGCAAAAATTGCGTTAACATTTTGTCAAAAAATTTTATTGTGTTCGCCATCTCAAGTATTGCGTTTTACTTGTTGGGATGGGGAATTATGTTTGGTGATGGCACACCTTTTATGGGCTTGAAAGGCTTGTGGATGGTGTCAGGTGCTGACAACAGCCCGGCTACCGGCGATGCCTATTCAGGTGTTTATAGCGCCATTAACTGGGCCACGGTTCCGATCTGGGCGAAGTTTTTCTTTCAGCTCGTTTTTGCCGGAACGGCGGCGACCATTGTTTCGGGAGTTGTTGCCGAACGTATCAAGTATATTTCCTTTATTGTTTTCTCATTTATATTAGTCGGTGTGATTTATCCGATTGTCGGCCATTGGATTTGGGGCGGCGGGTGGCTGGCTTCAAAAGGGATGTGGGATTTTGCCGGTTCAACAGTCGTTCACTCGGTAGGCGGCTGGGCTGCCTTAGCGGGTGTTATCGTGTTAGGTCCTCGTTTTGGCAAGTACGGTAAAGACGGTCAAATTCATCCTATCCCTGGCCATAACATCAGCATTGCGACGTTAGGCGTTTTCATTTTGTGGTTAGGATGGTTTGGTTTTAACCCCGGTTCTACCATGGCAGCTTCGGTGAATGATATTGCCCGTATTTGTGTCACCACGAATACAGCGGCAGCAGGCGCCATTTTAAGTGCGACCGTTGTTTCCTGGGTATTTTTGGGGAAACCCGATATCGGCATGACTTTAAACGGTTGTTTGGCCGGTTTGGTTGCCATTACAGCGCCATGCGCTTTTGTCAGTGTATTTAGTTCACTTTTAATCGGTCTTTGCGCCGGTATCATTGTGGTGTTTTCGGTCATCTTTTTTGATCGGATGCAAATCGATGACCCGGTCGGTGCTTTGTCTGTCCATTTGGTAAATGGTATTTTTGGAACTCTCTGTGTGGGATTGTTTGCAGAAGATGCCATTATGTCCGGAACGACTGGTAACGGTCTTTTCTTCGGCGGCGGCATGACGCTTTTCATGGCACAACTCACCGGCGTCATTACAGCCGGCGCGTTTGTATTTTTCATTTCGCTCGTCGCATGGTTTATGATCAAAGTTTTACTGGGTATTCGTGTCAGCTTGCACGAAGAAATCCAAGGTTTGGATCTTGGAGAACACGGCAATTCAGCATATCCGGAATTCTTGAATCGGAAACCGTCCTATACTTTTTTAAGTCTTGCGGGACAATCCACAGGAACTTCCAGCCGGTCGAATTCTGAGCAAAAAGTGCCGGTTGGCGTTTAATGGTATTCACAAGACTTTAAAAGAAAGAGAAGGAGAAGACCCATGAAAAGAATAGAAGCAATTATACGCCCGGAAAAATTAGATGCCGTTTTCCGCGCCTTAGAACGTGCGGGATATCCCGGTATCATGATTACCGAAATTGAAGGTCATGGCAGGCAAAAAGGGATCACCCAGCAATGGCGGGGTGAGGAGTTTCAAGTCAACTTTCTGCCAAAAATGAAAGTCGAAGTGGTCGTGAATGATGATGAAGCAGAAAATCTCGTTCATGCCATTATGGAAGTATCTCATACGGGCGGTGCCGGAGATGGTAAAATCTTCGTGTCAACCGTAGATGAAGCCATCCGTATTCGAACACAGGAACGCGGCGCACGCGCCATTAGTTGATTTTGATTAGATAATATTTCGGGCGGGTGGCAGCACACCCCGCCACTCGCCCGGAACTCTTATGAAATAAGCGCTTTACAGGCGGTATGAGGCTCATGTAATATACAAGCCTTATTTTCATTATCCAAAATTTCACCCATGAAATCGCGGTTAATGAGTTAGTCAAGTAGAATCCAGCAGGGCAGGTCTAGTAGAGGAGGATGTAGTAGAGGAGGATGTTTAATGACAACGTTAGTAACCGAGAAAGATCACGATCAAGAAATGAAAGACGCAACTTTTCCAACAACACCGCAAGAAATTAAACGTTTTATCGAAAAAAACAAAATTCAAGTCGTTGATTTCAAGTTTAACGACTTACCGGGTATGTGGCAGCACTTCTCCATTCCGGCTTCTGATTTAACCGAAGGCAGTGTTTGGGAAGAAGGAATTGGTTTTGACGGTTCTTCGATTCGCGGTTTCAAAAAGATTCAAGAATCAGACATGATTTTAAAACCAGATCCAACTTCAGCTGTTGTGGATCCGATTTATCAACACCCGACTTTAAGTCTCATTTGTGACATTTATGATCCCGTCACAAAAGAACCTTATACGCGCAATCCTCGCTACATTGCGAAGAAAGCCGAAGAATACCTCGTCAAAACAAAAATTGCGAACATGAGTTACTGGGGTCCTGAAGCAGAGTTTTTTATTTTTGACGATGTTCACTTCAGTCAATCAGAAAACCAGGCTCATTATTTTGTGGATTCTGTCGAAGGCAGCTGGAACACAGGCCGTTCGGAAAATCCCAACTTAGGCTATAAACCTCGTTATAAGGAAGGTTACTTCCCGGTTCCTCCGCATGATACTTTGCAGGATATTCGCAGCGAAATTATGCTGACACTTCGCAAAGTGGGTGTTCCGGTTGAAGTGCACCACCATGAAGTGGCAAGCGGCGGTCAATGCGAAATTGACATTCGTTATGCCCCTCTCACCAAGATGGCAGATAACCTCTTAATGTATAAATACGTCATTAAGAATATTGCTCGTCGTCACGGTAAAGTGGCTACCTTCATGCCGAAGCCGATTTTTAAAGACAACGGCAGCGGGATGCACGTTCACCAGAGTCTCTGGAAGGATTCAACCAATCTTTTCTACGATGGCAAAGGTTATGCTTTAATCAGTGATCTTTGCAAATGGTACATTGGCGGGCTCTTGAAACACGCCCCGGCTCTCTGCGCCATCATTGCACCGACCACGAATTCTTATAAGCGTTTGGTCCCGGGTTATGAAGCACCGGTCAACCTCGTTTATTCGGCACGTAACCGCTCAGCGGCATGCCGTATTCCGATGTATTCCAGCAATCCAAAAGCCAAGCGGATTGAGTTCCGCACGCCGGATCCGAGCTGCAATCCGTATCTCGCTTTTTCAGCTCTCCTCATGGCCGGTTTGGATGGCATTCAAAATAAAATCGATCCAGGTCAAGCCGTGGATAAGAACCTCTATGATCTCTCGCCCGAACAAAAGCAAGGGATTAAGAGTGTTCCGTCTTCCTTGGATGAAGCGCTCAACAACCTTGAAGCAGATCATGAGTTCTTGCTCAAGGGCGATGTCTTCACCAAAGACGTGATCGAGACTTGGATTCAATACAAGCGTGAATGTGAAGCGGATCCGGTTCGTCTGAGGCCGCATCCACATGAATTTCACCTTTATTTTGATATCTAAGTTCGTCGAAATAACAGGTTAGTCAAAAACCCTGTGGCATTCCAGCCACAGGGTTTTTTGTTTTAGCCATAGGTCATTGCGAACAGAGAGTCCGCCAGAGGACGGATCCGCCCACGCTGTGTGGCGGAAAGCAATCTTAAAATAAACAAGCATTCCAATTGCTTCGCTGCGTTCCGCGCGCCCGATTTTTGGCGATCGCCCAAAGTAAAATCAGACGTGCTCACTCCTACAGGGGCTACTTTCCTGAAACGCTATGTTGTGTTTTAATCACTGACCACTGATTGCTAGCTACTGATAACTCCTTGTCTTTCATAATATAATATTATCCACAATTTAGGAAAGTGATCCCCCATAGAAGATCTCTGTGGGGATTTTTTTTGAGTATATATACATATAATAGTATGTATAAAAATATTGACAATTGAGAAGAGAGAGGTTAAGCTTACATGGAGATCCAATTAGGTAACTTTGTCTGGCAGGCAGAGAAAGAAATCGAAAATATCCGTAAACACGGTGTTAATTTCAAAACTGCGTCCCAGGCTTTTCAGGATAAAAAACGACTTATCATTTTAGACTCTGTTCATAGTGATAGTGAAGGAAGGTTGTTTTGCATTGGTAAAGTTGGTGAACAGATTTTAACTGTTCGATTTACATATCGTAAAGCTAGAATCAGAATATTTGGTGCCGGTTATTGGCGAAAGGGAAGGAGAATTTATGAAACGGAACAGAAAAATAGATGAGGATGTGCCCATCGGAAAATTAACTGTCATACCAGACTTTCTACCTCCACCCGAGGAATTGGTTTTTCCTGAAGAAACCGAAAAAATTACCATCGCACTCACAAGGTCCACTCTGATTTTCTTTAAACAGCAGTCTAAGAAGCGCCATGTCAAATATCAACGGATGATTCGGGAAGTGCTAGACCGTTACGCACAATGTTATCATCGTAAAAAATGATTCTTGGGGTCAGACCCAGGAGGGTCTGACCCCACGCACGTTAAGAACGATTCAAACAAGCCAAAATGGCTTGGGCGGCGCGGGCAGGAGCGCCGGGCGGGCCCAGCTTTTCTTTTACTTCTTTCAGCTGTTCGAGAATGCGCATACGGATATCCTCATTTTCTAGAATCATGCAGATTTCATTTGCAATGTTTTCGGGGACAGCATCATGCTGAATAAATTCAGAAATAATTTTATGTCCGCCGATGATATTCACCATTCCAATAAAAGGAATGCGGATCAGGCGCTTGCCCAATGTGTAAGTTGACCAAGCAGTTTTGTAGACAATCACAAAAGGAATCAGCGTGAGGGCTGTTTCAAGGGTGGCGGTGCCCGAGGCCACGATGGCGGCATCGGAAGCAAATAAAATGTCATGCATGCGATCTTGGAGGCATATTAATTTAAGAGAAGTTTTGTAGGGCTTTAGAATATCTTCGTATATTGACTTTGATACGTTAGATGTTTCAGACAGTAGAAAGCGGAAATCAGGATGTTTTTGGGAAATTTGCACGGCGCTTTCAAGTACGACAGGGAGAATACGTCTCACTTCCGTTTCTCGCGAACCCGGCAGCAAGGCCACCACTTTTTCCCATACTTCTAAGTCCAAAGTGCGGCGCAAGTCAGCTTTGGATTGATCGGTTTTCACCGACTCCACCAAAGGATGGCCTACCCAGGTAACCGGCATACCCGCATCTTGATACATTTTTTCTTCAAATTTAAACAAAACCAACATACGGGTCACGAAACGTTTGATCACTGCCATGCGCCGCATGCCCCAAGCCCAAATTTGAGGGGAGATGTAATAAAGGACGGGAATTTCTTTTTTCATCTTTTTAGCAAATCGTAAGTTAAAGCCAGGGTAATCAATGAGAATAATGGCAGCCGGTTTTGTTTGCTTCACATGATGAATGGCTTGGTAGAAAATTTGACGGATCCGGCTGTATTGGCGGATCACGTCACCAAAACCAATCGCAGCCAGGGAAGGTAAGTCAAAGAGAAGTTTCATACCTTCCGCTCGCATTTTACTGCCGCCCAAGCCTTCAAAACGAAGGGATGGATCCTCTTTTTTGAGGGCACGGATTAATTCGGCGCCTCGGGTGTCACCGGAGGGTTCGCCGGCAATCAGAAATAAAGTTCTTTGGTTAGACATGGACGGTGACAGCGGTATTTTCGTTTTTCTTGATGGCAGCCGTAATTTCAAGCGCGAGCGCCAAAGCGTTCCGGGCTTGTATGTCGGGTTTGCCGAGAGCGCGTTTATTTAAAATAGAACGCACAAAATCTTCGAGCTCAGCTTTCAAGGATTCTTCTTTTTCGAGGGTGACAGTTTCTTTTTTAATGCCCATGAGGCCTTTTCTAAAAACCTGGGCAGACTGGGCTTGGTAATCGAGCGAAATATAAGCATCTTCCTGAAAGATGCGGATCTTGCGCTGTTTCTCAGGCGTCAAACGGGAAGCCGTCACGTCTGCCACCGCCCCGTTATCAAAACGGATGCGAACATTGGCAATGTCTTCAAACTTGGTCAGCACGTTAATGCCGACACAGTCAATGCTTTTAACGGTTGATTTGATGAGTTGCAATAAAATATCAAGATCATGAATCATCATGTCTAAGACAACGCCGCAATCTTTGATGCGGGGCGTAAAAGGGCTTAGACGGTGGATTTCCAGAAATCGGACGTTCTTAACCATTTTTTCAATGTGACGGAAACCCGCATTGTAACGTTCGAGATGACCAACCTGCAGAGCCAAGTTTTTTGCCTGAGCCAACCGAATGAGTTCATCGGCGTCCTTTAAGTCGGCGGTGATCGGTTTTTCAATGAGGGTATGGACACCTTGCTTGAGGCATGCCGAAGCCGCTTCGTAGTGGATGGAGGTGGGGGTGGCAATGCTCACGGCTTCTATTTGGCCGATGAGGCCGCGAAAATCCTTAAAAAAAGAAACACCGAGCTCTTTGGCTTTTTCTTCTTTTGAAGGATCAATATCTGAAATGCCAACCAAATCGGTTTCGGGAAGGTCTCTGTAAATTCGGGCATGTTCTTTGCCTAAATACCCGACACCAATGACGCCTACCCTTAATTTTTTGTGTGCGAATGCCATAAGTCAGCGATTGTATCAAACCCCTTTAAATTGTCCACTATTTCTCAAACCCTGCAAATGCCGTTAGGCAATTATGATTAACAGTTGGGAGGTGTTTACAAAGCGCCATTCTCTATATCACGCATTCTACATCTTCTCACAACGATTGATTGTATAACGCCGGCGCATCTAGCCAGGTTCGTTGACATTCGGGAGGGGTTTGAGTATGATACCCTCTTCCATTAATACTTCCATTAATAACGCCAAACGTATATCACGCAAGAATTTATGGGAACTTACCGCCGTTTAGTCGCCTATGTTTATCCATACCGATGGTTATTTGTCATCGCCACGGTGTGCATGTTTTTTTTCTCCGTGATGAATGCGCTGGCCTCGGCTGTGCTTTACGTGGCCGTGAAAGGGTTTTATTCGGAAGGCTATGTGACGGTTGATAACATTCCGTATGCCCCTTCTTTTATTCAATCCATTCAATTTCCCGTTGCCGCTGTTCCCTTAATGGTGGTGGGAGTTTTCTTAGTCCGCGGTATTTTTGACTATACCTCAAATTATTTGATGGCCGACGTTGGTATTCGGGCCATTCGCCAAGTGCGCGAAGAGCTTTATCAAAAGATGGTCAATCTGTCGGTTGACTTTTATTCCAAAGGCCGTACCGGCGAATTGATGAGCCGGGTGACCAATGATGTTGGGTTTATCCAAGGCGGTATTACGGATGTGTTGGTTGATTTGGTAAAACAGCCGCTTGTTATTCTCATCAACGTACCCATGGTGTTCATCTGGGGCGGCAAAATGGCATTTTGGGCGGTTCTTGTTTTCCCATTGGTTTTGATCCCGATTGCAATCATCGGCAACCGTCTGAGGCGCTTGACCCGGCGGATGCAGGAACGAACTGCCGATATTCTTTCAGTCATGCAGGAAATTTTCACTGGCATTCGTGTGGTCAAAGCTTTTAACATGGAAGAAGTTGAAATAGACCGCTTTAACCGCATCAACAAAAGTGTATTTGATTTCTTTCGTAAAACCGTACGTGTGACGGCTTTTCAGCGTCCGATTATTGAAGTATTTGGTGCGGTAGGAGCAGGGTTGGCGATTTGGTTTGGATATCAGCATTTGCCGCCGGACCGATTTGTCGCCTTCATCGGGTCTCTTTTCATTTTCTATGAACCGCTTAAAAAACTCGGTAAAGTCAACAGCACGATTCAGCAATCAGTCGCAGCCGGCAAGCGCATTTTTGAAGTCATGGATGAAGTTCCAACCATTCAAAATAAACCGAATGCGCTCAAGCTTGAATTGCCGATTAAACAAATCGATTTTGAAAAAGTTTCTTTTGCTTATGAGGGCAATCAATATGTGATCCGTGATTTAAATTTATCGCTGCGCGAAGGGGAAGTGGTGGCGGTGGTGGGGCCTAGCGGTGCGGGCAAAACCTCGCTGGTTAATTTACTTCCGCGCTTTTACGATGTTGTGAAAGGCGCCGTTAAAATCAACGGAAAAGATATTCGCGATCTTGATATCAAGAGTTTGCGCGAGAAAATCGGTATTGTGAACCAAGAAACAGTTCTTTTCAATGCCACGGTGATGGAAAACATTGCTTATGGCCGGCCGAGCGCTTCTTTGGATGAGGTAAGGCAGGCAGCCGCCGCAGCTTACGCGGATGGTTTTATTAAACAATTGCCCAATGGCTACGGCACGATGATCGGAGAGAAAGGGGCAAACCTTTCGGGCGGACAACGCCAGCGTCTGTCGATCGCACGTGCGCTTCTGAAGAATCCGCCTATTTTAATTTTAGATGAAGCCACTTCTCAGCTTGATACCGAAAGCGAGCGCGAGGTGCAAAAAGCCATTGAGTCACTGATGCGGGGCCGGACCGTGCTCGTGATTGCTCACCGTCTTTCAACGGTTCAAAATGCAGACCGGATTGTCGTGATTGAGGATGGTGTGATCACGCAAGTGGGTAACAATGATGCTCTCTTAAAAGAGGGCGGCACCTACAAACGGCTCTACGATCTTCAGTTTAACCTGTAAATCACCTTATTTTTACCTGCAGAAATTTCTGTTGATAGCACGTCAAGATGTCCGGTTTCTGTAGCACGTGATTTGTCCGCTTTTAGGTTAAGGTGATTAATTGTTTTGTTGGTTTAGGTTTTTTGGTTTTAGTGAGGGTTGTGCCCTTTTGATTAA
>Ga0210009_1000787_pt1 | contig 31635 bp, 35 predicted proteins | sample CryGeyCG2114_065_FD_185457 | JGI IMG/M metagenome (GOLD analysis project Ga0210009, IMG submission 185457) | Groundwater microbial communities from aquifer - Crystal Geyser CG12_big_fil_rev_8/21/14_0.65 (SPAdes) (version 2) | ecosystem: Environmental > Aquatic > Deep subsurface > Groundwater ...
TAAGCAGCAGTTACAAGATGACAAGGGGGCTAACTATATTTGCAAGGATTGACAACCTCTTTGATACTGATTATGAAGAGGCCGGCAGTTACGGAACCCCGGGATTTTCTATCTTTGGAGGTATAAGGGTATCTCTTTAAAGCCCGATAGAGTCAGATGATGGTTTCTTTGCCGATGCATATGGATATTTTAAGGGATACTCTTTTCTGGAGGATTAGATACAAAAATATGATATGTCAAAACATATCTTTAGTTGCTTCTTCTTATATTGTAGATCTCCTGTTTGGTGACCCTGAGGGATTCCCTCATCCAGTAAGAGGAATGGGGAAATTGATAAATCTAATAGAGAATGTATTGAACAAAAAAGGCGCCTTCTGGATAAAGCGAATAAAAGGAATTGTGTTAGCTTGCATAATAATAGGAATAAGCGCCTATTCTGCATATCTTCTTATAAAGCTATCCAGAAGATTGAATCCCTTTTTATACCACCTGGTCTGGGTATATATAGGTTACACCACTATTTCTGTCAAGGATTTACAGATTAAGGCGAGGGCAATATATAAAGAACTGAAAGAGGGTGACATTTTTAAGGCACGAAAGGAACTATCCAGGATTGTGGGAAGAGATATCCAAGATTTGAGTGAAGATGAGATAAAAAGGGCAACTATAGAAAGTATTGCAGAAAGCACCAATGATGGCATTGTTGCGCCTTTATTTTATCTGATTTTAGGGGGTCCAATTCTGGCAGTAGCTTATAAGGTAATAAATACCCTTGATCCAATGGTCGGATATAAAAATGACAAATATCTTGATTTTGGCTGGTTTTCTGCAAAATCGGATGATGTGGCTAACTACATTCCTGCGCGTGTATCGGGATTTTTGATTTCGATATCTTCCTTTATCGTGGGTAAAGGTTTTAAGGATTCTTTTAAAACAATGCTCAGAGATAGTAAAAAGCATTCATCTCCAAATAGCGGTATATCAGAGGCAGCAATGGCTGGTGCCTTAGGGATTAGATTGGGTGGAGGGGCCTTTTATCAAGGTAAGTTCGTAGAGAAACAATATATTGGTAATGATATAAAGAAAGTAGGGGCGGTTCGCGAACCGCCCCTACTTCAGTTTTAATACTCATTACCGGGGTGTTGTTTAAATGGTTGATATAGATTTTTTCAGAGAATTTAAGCCTTATTAAGGCATTAAGAGAAGTAATATGAACGAGATTATTAAAAATCTAAAAAATATTCTCTCTGATACAGTAAGAAGAAGTTTTTATAAAGGATTGCTTTTTTCAGGTGGGTTAGATACCTCTATCTTGGCCAGCCTTAACGCCAAGGTTGTAAGTATAACAGTAAGTTTGGAATCTGAGGCAGACGATATTCCTTATGCAGTGTCCCTGGCAAAGCACCTTAATATGAAACATTTTCATAGAAAAGTAGAAATTGATGAGGCAATAGAAAATATCCCCTGTTTGATAAAAATCCTAAAATCATTTGACCCGGCTCTGCCCAATGATTTAGCGGTGTACTTTGGCCTTGAATTTGCCAAAGACCAGGGCCTGGATATCGTTGCTACTGGTGATGGAAGCGATGAATTATTTGGCGGATATGCATTTATGAAAGATATAGCTGACTTGGAAAGCTACATTCAGAAAATTTCCCAGCGGATGAGTTTTAGCTCTAACAATATTGGCAAGTTTTTTAGGATTAAGATAATCCAACCTTTTATGGATAAGGAGATTATAGATTTTGCCTTACAGATACCTGTGGATTTAAAAATAAGAAGATATAACGGCAAAGTCTGTGGTAAATGGATATTGCGGAAGGCCTTTGAAGACATATTGCCGAAAGAGCTCATCTGGCAGGATAAGAGACCTCTTGAATATGGTTCGGGGATGCATAGATTAAGGGAGATTATCAGTTCAGAGATCTCTGATGATGAATTTGAAGAAAAGCAGAGGATCTATTCGGTAAATTTTTTGAATAAGGAACATCTTTATTATTACGAGATCTACAGGAGAGAGGTAGGTGAAATCCCACTGCCGAAAGAAGGTGAAAAGCCATGTCCTGGATGCAAAGCAGGGATAGAAGTAGATGCTTTTCACTGTAAAGTTTGTGGGTATGTTTCGGACTGGAGGAGTGAATAAGATGAAGGCATTTGTTTCCTGGAGCGGGGGTAAAGAGACATCATTAGCCTGTTATAGGGCAATGCAAAAGAGTTTTGAGATTAGATGCCTTTTGAACATGGTCTCGGAAGATGGAGAGTATTCTCGCTCCCATGGAATTGGCGCTGATTTATTGAGAGCACAAGCAGAAGCGATAGGATCTCCTATTGTTCAAAGAAAAACTACCTGGAATACCTATGAAGAGGAATTCAAAAAAGCTGCTTTAGACCTTAAAAAGGAAGGTATTGAGGCAGGGGTGTTTGGAGATATTGATGTTCAAGAACATAGAGATTGGGTAGAAAGAGTCTGTAACGAGGTAGGAATAAACGCTCTTTTGCCCTTATGGAAAGGAGAGAGAGTAGAATTGCTTAAGGAGTTTATTCAAACAGGCTTTAAAGCAATTATTGTAGCTACTAACTCTGACTTTTTAGGCAAAGAATGGCTGGGCCGAGAGATAAATGGGGAGTTCATAGAAGGGTTAAAAGCTATAGGCGATGTTGACCTCTGCGGTGAAAGAGGCGAATATCATACCTTTGTCTATGATGGCCCTATTTTTAAGAAATCTGTTGAGTTTATTATCGGTAAAAAAGTTTTAAAGGATAAACATTGGTTTTTGGAACTTTTACCTAATTAACACAGAACAATTTTTAAGAAAATAAGAATGAATCAAATTCTAACTTCTTGGAATAGGGGGAAACTATGGGGGTATACCACATAACTTATACGCCTGAGCTAAAAGAGATTTGTCTTTATCTGGATTGTGGCTGTAATTTTTCCTGCCACGGGTGCATTAGTAAATATCATCCTGAGGATTGCCATTTAGATGAAACGCCGAGGCAAACTAAAAATAAAACATTATCCCAAGAAGGGGTTATATCTTACTTAGAGCCCCTCTCTTTTAAAAGGGTAATTTTTTTGGGTCGGGAGCCAACGCAGGATAGAGATTTTTTGCCTCTGGCAAGAATCTTAAAAGAAGGATTTTCTACATATAACATTTTTCTTACCAATGGCTATGAGTTTATGAAAGATAAGGCAATTGATGAGGTCTGTGTAAGTATTAAGGCAATTAGACCAAGTCTTTTTAAGGATTTTACAGGAAGGGATAACCCTCAAAAGGTTCTTGAAAATTTCAAAAGATATTACTCTATTTATTCCCTACGGGCAGAAACCGTCCTCATTCCTGAATATATCGATAAAGAAGAGATTGAAAAGATTGCCTGTTTTATTGCCAGTATTGATAAGAATATTCCTTACCGTATTGATGGTTATATTCCAATTAATGCCTATTTTAATGGGAAGGATAAATTTAGAAAGCCGAGCAATGAAGAGATGGAACAGGCAAAAACAAGGGCAGAAAGATATTTAAAAAATGTCTCCATCCTTCATTGTGGAGTAAAAGTAAAATATAAAGTTGAGAGGATATATTAATTTGTTAGAAGTGAGAAGTAAAAAGCCAGAAGTCAGAAAAATCTGTTTTCTGTTCACTGTTTTTTGTTGTTCTATTCTTTGCATATCTTCTCATGGTCAAGATAAATTTCCCCAAAGAATAATCTCTTTAGGACCTTCTATAACTGAAGAACTTTATCTTTTAGGGGTAGAGAACAAGATCGTCGGTGTTACTACCTATTGTCAGAGGCCACCTCAGGCGCAGGAGATAGAAAAAATAGGCACAGTAATAGAAGTAAATTTAGAAAAGGTAATTAGCCTTCAGCCTAATTTAGTCCTGGCAACGTCTTTAACAAATCCAAAGGCAAAAGAAAAGTTGAAAAATTTGGGGATAAAAGTGATTACTTTTCCTTCAGCAAAAAATTTCCGTGAGATTTGTGAGCAGTTTTTAGAATTAGGCAAGATTGTGGGCAGAGAAAAAGAAGCAGAGGAAATTGTTTACCGAGCAAAAAAGACTGTATCCTCCGTTAAACAAAAGGTTAAGGAATTGCCAAAGCCTAAGGTGCTTGTTCAGGTAGGGGCTAAACCTTTATGGGTAGCACCCAAAGATTCCTTTGTCAATGATTTTATTGAAATTGCCGGGGGGATAAATGTTGGCCCTTCTGGGGAAAATGGTCTTTACAGCCGTGAAAAGGTCTTAAAACAGAATCCCGATGTAATAATCATAACAACCATGGGAATTGCAGGAGAAGAAGAAAAGAAGATCTGGCAGAAATATAAGACTCTGAATGCAGTAAGAAATAACAGGATTTACATTATTGATTCTTATAGACTTTGCAGTCCTACGCCTGTAACTTTTGTTGAAACATTAAAAGAGATTGTCAAGATTTTACATCCCTTTGTGAAAGAGCACCAGTGCACTAGAACATCAGAGCACCAGTAAAAGAAGGAAATGGACAAAAGATTATTTAAGTGGCTTATATGGATATTGATTCTGGCAATTAGCCTTTTGGCTGTGGGTCTATTTTCTTTATGTATTGGTTCAAGTGGTATTCCTTTTAAGAGGATTGTTTCTGTAATATTTGAAGGTAAAGGCAGTGCTGAATATAGTATCCTTTTTGACATTCGTCTGCCACGCATTATCTTAGGTTTTGCTATAGGAGGAGCATTGAGTCTGGCAGGAGTCATTTTACAGGGAATGTTTCGCAATCCCTTAGTTGAGCCATATACCCTCGGTATTTCTGGCGGGGCAGCATTAGGAGTATGTTTGAATATTATTTTCCGATTACATCAAACATTTGGGATTTTTACTTTACCCCTTTTTGGTTTTCTGGGTGCTAGTTTAGTTATTTTGCTGGTGTATTCCTTGAGTATAAAGGGTGGTATATTAAAGATTCAAGGACTTCTTCTTACAGGTGTAATGATAAGTTTTATCTCTTCATCCTTGATCATGCTCATCATGGCTGTCTCTCGTGTAGAAGACCTGCATGGGATTGTCTTCTGGATAATGGGCTCGTTAGAAGAACCAAACTGGTTTCTTATAAAGTTAGTAGTCTTAGTATCTATCGTAGGGTTGATTATCTCTTATGTTTTCTGTCTTGATCTTAATGCTTTTTCCTTAGGTGAAGAAGAGGCATTACATTTAGGTATAAATATAGAAAGAACCAAGCGGTTACTGTTTATTCTTGCCTCTTTGCTTACTGGGTGCAGTGTATCTGTAGCTGGAATAATTGGTTTTGTAGGATTGGTGGTTCCCCATTTTTTACGGATGTTTGTAGGAGGTGACCACCGGATTCTTTTAATTAGCTCCTTTCTCTCTGGAGCAGGCTTCTTAATCTTCTGTGACACCTTAGCAAGGACGATCATTTCTCCTATGGAATTACCAGTTGGAGTAATTACTGGCATATTAGGAGGTTCTCTTTTTGTTTATGCCTTAAGTAGGAAGCAAGTTCTAATAGGAGAGAAATAATGCTTGAGATAAAAAACCTGACCTGTGGATATAATTCAAGATTCCTCTTGAAAGATATTAACCTTAAAGTGGAAAAAGGAGAACTTATAGGAATAATCGGTCCTAACGGCTCGGGAAAGACTACACTTCTTAGGGCAATAACCGGGGTTATTAGACCAAAAAAAGGTAAAATTCTTCTTGAAAAGAAGAATATAGAAAAATTCAGTTTTAAAGAACTTGCCAGAAAAATAGCCGTAGTTTCTCAAAATTCCGTAGCAAACTTTATGACTGTAGAGGAATTTGTTCTTCTGGGAAGAATTCCTCACCGCAGAAGGTTACAATTTTTAGAGACTGAATTTGACGAGAGGATTGCCGAGGAAGCAATGGACTTAACTAACACCCTTCAGCTTAAAGGAAGGTTCATTGGAGATTTAAGCGGCGGGGAAAGACAACTTGTGGTTATTGCTCGCGCCCTTGCACAAGAACCAGGATTGCTTCTTCTGGATGAACCTACCAGCCATTTAGACATAGCCCATCAGGTAAAGATTTTAGACCTCATAAAAAAACTGAATAAAAATGGTCTTACAGTTATTATAGTCCTACACGAACTTAACTTAGCCAGCCAGTATTGTAACAGACTGATTCTTCTTAATAACGGCCTTTTATACAAGGTTGGCTCTCCCGGAGAGGTATTGACTTATCAGATTATTGAAGAGGTCTATAAAACAGTTGTGGTGGTAAGAGAAAACCCAATCTCTTCTAAACCTTATGTCTTTTTGGTTTCTGAGGAAGAAAGGCAAAAGAGAGGAGAGTCGGTGTATGCAGAGAAGAAAGGGGATTGAATATTAAAATGGGCAGAAAAATAATTTTTATCACTGGTGGTGCAAGAAGCGGTAAAAGTACCTTTGCTCTTAAAGAGGCATCAAAGATTTCGGGTAATAAGGCATTTATTGCAACGGCGGTAAGGGCGTATGGCGATACGCCCCTACCAGATGAGGAGATGAAGGAGAGGATCGAGAAGCATAAAAAGCAGAGAGGAAATGGCTGGGATACCTACGAAGAGCCAATAAGGATCTCAGAGGTAATTAAAAAGATAGGAAAGGATTACAGCGTAATCATTATTGATTGTCTGACATTGTGGCTATCAAATTTGATGCATACTGGATCACCGATCACAGATGAAATCAATAACCTTATAGATGTGTTGACCAATGTAGGGGCATGGCATGGCATGCCCCGTCGTAGGGGCGGTTCGCGAACCGCCCCTACGATATTCATCGTCTCTAATGAGGTCGGCATGGGCATTGTGCCAGATAATGAACTCACAAGGAAATTCAGGGATATGGCTGGTTTTTTAAATCAAAAGATTGCAGAGATAGCTGATGAGGTACATATGGTAGTTGCAGGAATACCAATCAGGGTTAAATAGATGATATTTGACAAAGAGAAACACTGTCGCAAAACAATCAGGCTGAAAGGATGGGATTATTCAAACACAGGGGCATATTTCATGACGATATGTACATATAACAGGGAATGTTTATTCGGAGATATTTCCAGTAGTACGATGCAGTTGAATGAATACGGGCAAATTACAATGGAATGTTGGAAATGGTTATCCTGTCAATATACATATATAGAGATTGATGAATGGGCTGTAATGCCTAATCATCTGCATGGAATTGTAATTATAAATGGCGATTGTAGGGGCGGTTCGCGAACCGCCCCTACAGATGTGATCAAACATAAACCGTTAGGTAGATTAATCGGGGCATTTAAAACAGTGTCTACCAAACAAATAAACATAATCCGCAATATCTCTGGCGTTCCTGTCTGGCAACGCAACTATTACGAACATATCATCCGCAATGAGGATGAACTAAATCGTATAAGGCAATACATTATAGAAAATCCCTTCAGATGGGAAGACGACCCTGAAAATCCTAAAAATATTAACAGATAAAAACAAGAGGTGAAATATGAATAACATCATTGATGAAGGTAGGGGCGGTTCGCGAACCGCCCCTACAATTGAAAACATTCTAAAGGATATCCATCCCGTCGATGCTACATTTTACAAAAAAGCACAGAAACGTCTCGACGATCTCACAAAGCCTAATGGAAGCCTTGGAAGGCTTGAAGAATTCGCAAAAAGACTTGTAGCAATTACTGAGAATCTAATGCCTGAGCTTGATAAAAAACTCATCTTCACCTTTGCAAGTGACCATGGAGTCGCAGATGAAGGAGTTTCAGCCTATCCAAAAGAGGTCACAAGGCAGATGGTATTTAATTTTCTAAGAGGTGGTGCAGGAATAAATGTGCTTGCGAGGCATGCAGGAGCTGATGTTGTGGCCGTTGATATAGGGGTTGATTATGATTTTGTAGGGACAGGGTTTGCCCTGCCCTATTGTAGAGGCGGTTCGCGAACCGCCCCTACATTTATTTCAAAAAAAATCATGATGGGTACAAGAAATATGCGTAATGGCCCTGCAATGACAAGAGATGAGGCTATAAGATGCGTAGAGGTGGGGATAAAGCTTGCTAATGAATATGCAGAGAAAGGTTATAAAATTTTTGGTACAGGTGATATGGGAATAGGTAATACAACTCCTTCATCTGCTATTGCAGCAGTTCTCATAGACAAGCCTGTTGTAGAAGTAACAGGCAGAGGGACCGGAATAGGCGATATTGCATTAAGGAAAAAGATTGAGGTAATTGAGGATGCAATTGCTATAAACAAACCTGACCCCTCAGACCCTATCGATGTTCTTGCTAAAGTTGGAGGGGCCGAGATTGGAGGCATCGCAGGATTGATTATCGGGGCGGCTTCAAACAGAATACCTGTTGTTGTAGATGGTTTTATATCCACTGCAGGCGCTCTCATCGCATATTGCATGGAGCCTAAGACAAAGGACTATATGTTTGCAGCACATAACTCTGTTGAAATCGGACATAAAGCAATGCTCGATAAAATGGGTTTACAACCTATTCTCGACCTTAACTTAAGACTCGGTGAAGGCACAGGCGCCGCACTTGCAATGCTCATGATAGAGGCAGGGCTTAAGATTTATAAAGAGATGGCAACCTTCGGTGAGGCGGGAGTATCGGAAAAAGATTGAGCTTGATTCTGTTTAATAACAGTGGTTTTTCAATGTATTGATAATTATAATCAGCCTTTGCGATGAAAGGAGGTGAGAGGGATGGAAAAGATCAAAATTGTTAATAATAAGAAAATCAGTTCCAAAAAAACATCATCAAAATCTAATGCTATTTCTTATCGTTTGAAATGCGCCAGGACAGCCAACGGGTTATCGCATTTTGTAATGTATGGAGATGTATCAAAAAAAGAAACACTACTTTAGGTTAAACATCCGGCCATATGCCAGAACATCAGGTATTATGTTTGACGGGCATGGTGTCTGGCATAAGGCTAACTAATTATGAGGGAGAAGGATAATAGTTATGACTGATACTAAAAAAAAGAAAGGCCTTTCATCTTTTAATATTGACAATAATTGGAAAGTTGTCATAGACCCTGATAATGTCTTCTGGGGGATTATACTATCAAAGAGCATATCTGCGCCTTTACTGCCAGGTGAAGTAGCATCTCTGTATAAAAAGGTAAAAACCAAACTGAATAAAGAAATGAAGGATTTCAGATTCGGTTCCAATCTGAGCGCTGTATATGTTAATCCCACGGATAGATGTAATGCCAATTGCTCATATTGTTATATACCGCCAGCGATAAGAAAAAATGGGAATCAGATGAATAAAGAACAACTTAATCTTGTCATGGAGAAAATTGACAATCATTTCAAAAATTCAAGTAAAAGACCGGTGGTTGTATTCCATGCCAGCGAGCCTTTATTAGTAAAAGATATTATCTTTGAGGCAATGGATAAATTTAAGAAGCAGTTTTACTTCGGGCTTCAGACCAATGCCCTTTTGCTTGAAGAGACTGATGTGGGATTTTTGAAAAACCACAGAGTAGGCGTTGGCATTTCACTGGATTCACTTGACCCCGACATAAATGACAGGCAGAGACCATATAAAAAAGGCAATGGGAATTTCGCAAAGGCAGTGGAAGCAATAGAGTGGTTTAATGGTTATGAAGGACTGAATGTGATTACGACTATTACTAAACATAATGTCATGCAGCTTCCAGATTTGGTGGAATTTCTTCATACAAAGAAAGTTGGTTGTGTCCTTCTCAATCCGGTCAGGGTGACACAAAAGACTGCACTTAAATTAAAACCTGATCAGAAAGTTTTAACAAAATATTTTATAAATGCAGTGGAAAAAGCTATGGAATTATCAAAAAACTCGAGGCATATAATTACTATCGCCAACTTTGCCAATATAATCTTGGGCATCATCGCTCCTACAGGCCGCCGGCTTATGTGTGATATCTCTCCATGTGGGGGCGGAAGGTGTTTTCTGTGTATCACTGCAAAGGGTGATATGATTCCATGTGGTGAATTCATCAGTTTAAATGGTTTTTCCGGCGGAAATATCTTTGATACTACTATTGCACATGCTATGCGTTCAGAGCCATTTAAAAAGATAAGGTCAAGGATTATAGAGAATATCTCTGAATGTAAAGTCTGCGATTTCAGGAATATATGCGGCTCTCCTTGCCCGGCAGAACTGTATTCGCTCGGCAATATGAATCAGCCTTCAGTTTTCTGTAAGTTCTATGAGGAGATAATCAAATATGCATTTAAGTTAATAGCAGAGGATAAAGTTAAATATCTCTTCCGGAAGAAATCTTTAGAGCATTTTGAGTATGCATATAAGCTGAAATAATTCAAGACTATGAAAACACTATTGATTGCATTTCAATTCTTAACAATAATACCTGTTAGGTCAAGTATCGCTATTAATGAGGAGGATATTGCAAAAAGCTCCTCCGCCTTCGTAATAGTAGGAATTTTTCAGGGGATATTGCTTATAGTCACCGACTATATATCCGGCAGTGCCTTTCATCCCGATCTCGTTACAGGGATAATCCTTCTTGTACTTGTTCTATCAAATGGAGGGCTTCACCTCGATGGTCTCGCAGACACCTTTGATGCGATTGCGGCAAAGTCTACAGGAAACATAGATATAGACAGAGAGAAACGACTTTCTATAATGAAGGACAGCGCAATCGGACCGATAGGGGTTATAGCGATAGTCTTCTCCCTTGCCTTAAAATATCTCTCCCTAAAGAATCTGTCTCACTTCTCCACTTTTACCTATTATTCATCTCTTCTGCTGATGCCGGCTTTATCCAAATGGACAATGGTTATATCCATGCTTTATGGCAAGCCCTCAAGAGAGGATGGTCTTGGAAGGATTTTTATAAATAGAATCGGCATTAAAGAAATCGCCATTTCTACCTTAATACTTCTCCTATTACTAATGCTGTTGCAGGTTTTTTTCGGTCGTTATACTCCAAACAGTCAGTATGCCTTTTATGCGGTTTTATTTTTAACGATGTATTTCTTCTGCCGCGTTTGGATTGTTTTTTCCAATAGAAAATTCGGAGGACTTAACGGTGACACGCTGGGGGCAATTAATGAAATCACAGAAATAATCTTTTTATTAATGGTGCTGATATGGTCACGACTCTTTACTTAATAAGACACGGCGAGACCGAAGGAAGCGAGACAAAACGCTATAAGGGGACGATTGATGTACCGCTTTCAAAAAAAGGTGTGATGCAAATGGAACAGCTTTTGAAATACATAGTTAAAGAAATTAAAAATTGCTCAAATCCCCCCTCCCCCCCTTTGCTAAAGGGGGGCAAGGGGGGATTACTGAGTGCTGTCTATTGCTCCGATTTAAGCAGGGCAGTAAAGAGCGCTGAGATTATTGCAAGGCCTCATTCCCTTAATCCCATAATAGTTCCCTCTTTGAGAGAGAGAAATTTCGGATTATGGGAAGGGATGAGTTTTGATGAGATAAGGGAAAAATATCCCATAGAGTTCGATGCATGGGCAGGGAATCCACTGAAATTCAGTCCCATGGGTGGAGAAAGCACTATGGAGATGAAGGAAAGGGTTATAGGAGCGTTTGATACGATCATCACGAATCATAAGGGTGAAAATGTTGCGATGATTGCCCATGGAGGGGTAAACAGGATAGTCCTATGCCATCTCATGGGAGTACCATTAGAGAATATTTTCAGGATTGAACAGGATTATGGTGCATTAAATATTGTTGAATTCTGGGACAGATATCCTGTTGTGAAACTAATAAATGGAATAATTAATGGCTGAAGCATTAATGATACAGGGAACTGGCTCGGGAGTTGGAAAGAGCCTTATTGTAGCAGGTCTCTGCAGGATATTCAGGGACATTGGAATTAATGTTGCACCTTTCAAGGCACAGAACATGGCCCTTAACTCTTTTATAACAAAAGAGGGCGGTGAAATAGGACGGGCACAGGCACTTCAGGCAGAGGCTGCAAGGATTGAGCCATCCGTGGATATGAACCCGATACTCCTTAAGGCATCAGGTGAGACAGGATGTCAGGTGATTATGAACGGCAGGGTACATTCCAATATGAAAGCATATGAATACTATGCATTCAAGAAAAAGGCGTGGATGGCTGTAACTCAGGCATATGAAAGATTATCAAAGAAATATAACCTTATTGTGATTGAGGGCGCTGGGAGCCCTGCAGAGATCAATCTCCGGGATGATGAAATAGTAAACATGAGAGTTGCCCGCTACACAGGAGCACCTGTCATTCTTGTTGGTGATATTGATAGAGGCGGTGTTTTTGCATCCCTTTACGGGACTGTTGAGCTTTTAAAAAATAGTCCGAATCCCCCCTCCCCCCCAAACAGTTTATGTGATGCTGATTATATAAAGGCATTTATTATCAATAAGTTTAGAGGCGATATATCCATTCTCAAACCGGGACTTAAAATGATATACGAGAAAACAGGCAGACATGTTATCAGTGTAATCCCCTATCTTGGTGACCTGGGGCTTCACGAAGAGGACGGAATTTCATTAGACGGGTTAAGTTATTTCACCCGTCACTCTTCATCCGTCACCCGCCACTTTAAAATCGTAGTGCTCCGCTTAAGGTATATTGCCAACTTCACAGACTTTGACCCTTTCAGATACGAGCAGGATGTTGAACTGATTTATTCCCTGCGGGATGTAGACATTGAAAATGCTGACCTTGTTATTATTCCTGGCTCAAAGAATACTGTAAAGGATATTTTATTCCTGAAAGAAAACGGCATCGAGGAAAGTATAAAAAGAGCAGCAAAAAAAGGCATCCCGCTCATCGGTATATGCGGCGGCTACCAGATGCTCGGAGAAAAGATACTTGATCCACTTGGCATGGAAAGCAGTCATAAAGAGTTAAAAGGATTCGGGCTCCTTGATATAGAAACAAAGATCGAAAAAACAAAGTTGACATCACAGGTAGAAGCTCAGATAGTGTCAGGCAAGATGCCCGACCTATTTTCTCTGAACTCCGAACCCCGAACTCCGGACTTCCTGCGGGGCTATGAAATCCATATGGGAGTGAGCAAGGGCGATATAGGTTTATTTAAATTATTTCGTCTCGCGCCTCACGCCTCACACCTTGCACCTGTCTTAGATGGCTCGTCAAAAGGCAATGTCTGGGGGACTTATATTCATGGCATATTTGATAACGACCAATTCAGGCGCAGCCTCATAAATTCTCTACGGGTTAAAAAGGGGTTAAAACCGATAGAAGATATAGTGGATTATTCAAATTCAAGGGATGATGCCCTCAATAAATGGGCAAAAATCTTAAAGGAAAACATGGATATGAAATTTATAGAGGGATTGATAAATGACTGATATGGCTGAGGCTGTTCAGAATATTTATTTCCAACTCTCAAAACCTTATGCATTATTGATGCTCGCATTCACACTCGACTTATGCATCGGAGATCCGGTGTGGTTTCCTCATCCTGTAAGAATTATGGGTAAAGCAATAACTAAAATAGAGGAGCTTTTAAGAAAATACCTTGCAAAACACAGGGCACAGAACACGGAAATCAAAGAAAAACGGGCCGGGATAGTTCTTGTTGTAATTATAGCGAGTTCAACATATGGCTTGTTTTATGTTCTTAATTCAGTACTTCTTACTTATCATTTTCCACTTTTTATTTCTTACTTCTCACTTTTAGTAATGGTTTTTCTAACAGCCACAACTTTGGCTGCAAAAGGACTTATTGACTCAGCACAGTCTATCATCAAGGCTGTCATGGATAAAAACCTCAAAGGTGCAAGGATAAGACTGAGCCATATAGTAGGCCGTGATACAGACACACTCGATGAAAAAGGTATCCTTAAGGCAACAATAGAAAGCCTTGCTGAGAACGCCTCTGACGGAATAATCGCACCTCTGTTTTACTTTGCAATCGGTGGACTTCCCCTTGCCATAACATATAAGGCAATAAACACTATGGATTCAATGGTAGGGTATAAAAATGATAAGTATAAAAACTTCGGTTGGGCAGCAGCAAAGCTGGATGATATTGCAAACTACATACCTGCAAGGATAACAGGAATGCTTATTTCTATCTCATCTATGATTGCTTCCCGTTCACCGTTCATTCTTCACTCTTCACTGAAAACAATGTTCCGTGATGGCAGAAATCATCCAAGCCCAAATAGCGGTGTGCCAGAGGCTGCGATGGCGGGTGCTCTTAGAGTGAGGCTTGGAGGTCCATCAAGTTATGGGGGGATAGTTGTAGAAAAACCGTACATCGGGGAAGAGATTCAAGACAGAGAGAATCTCTATTTAGAGGCTTCTGAAAATGCCATAACGATAACGAAGATTACATCATTACTCGGTCTCGGTATTGCTATTGCAATCTTATATGTGAGGACTGCCATATGATTAAGAACAGGGAACAAACAAAACACAATATGGATTCTGATTTAGGGCACGGTGGTAATATCTACAGACTTGCAGAAGAACTTAAGATGCATGAAAGAAAGATAATAGATTTCAGCGCCTCAATAAATCCATTAGGTGTATCAAAGAAGATAAAGGCAGAGCTAAGAAAACGCCTTAAGTATCTCGATAATTACCCTGACCCTGATGCAAAAAGGTTGAGGAAACAGCTTGCCCAATACCACGGGATTGATCCTGAGATGATACTCTGCGGCAACGGAAGCACAGAACTTATTTACCTTGCATCAAGGGCATTGAAGCCAAAGAGCGTCCTTATCCCTGCACCAACATTTTCAGAATACGAAAGGGCAATTCTCATCGGTCAGGAGCCAGCGACTACAGAGCAAAGGGCACAGATAAGATATTTAGTCCTTAAAAAGGAAGACGGCTTTGAGATAAGACCTGATGAATTTATTCAGGCAATACAGGATAAAGACTGTGACATGGCCTTTCTATGCAATCCGAATAATCCTACAGGACTACTGCTTAAAAGGGATTCTGTCATGAAGATCGCAGAGACAGCAAAAGATTTGAAATGTATTCTCGTTGTTGATGAGGCATTTATTGATTTTTGTCCTGAAGAAACAGTGATAAATGAAATCCAGAATAATCCATATTTAATTGTCTTGAGATCCATGACAAAATTTTATGCTCTTACAGGTTTAAGACTTGGATATGGTGTCTTCCCAAAGCATCTCACTGATAGGCTAAAAGAATATAAAGAACCATGGACTGTAAATAACTTAGCACAGAGGGCAGCAGTAGTGGCACTTAAAGACAGAGTGTACAGGAATGAGACATTCAGATTAATAGAAGAAGAAAAACGATTTCTTGAGAATGGCTTTAAGAAATTGGGGATAGAGTTTTTCCACTCTGATGCTAATTTCTACCTGTTGAAACTAAATAATGCAAAGGAGATATACCAGATGCTAAAGAAGAAGGGTATCCTTGTGAGGGATTGTTCTAATTTCAGAGGACTTGACAGTACATATATAAGGGTTGCTGTGAAATCTCATAGTGAAAATACAATTTTGATAAAAGAGCTTACAGCGATAAAGGAGACTTATTGGAGCGCAAAGAAGCCACTGTCCTGAGCGTGTCGAAGGATGGGAAGGCAGGCAAGTAGGTTGAAGATAGCCCTGAGCCGGAAGACCTATCCAGACCCAAAGGAGTGCAGAGTTAAGAGTTCGGAGTTATGAGTTAAGAACACGAACAGATCTCACTTCTCACTTCTCTATTGCAGAAGAAAAACCCATTCCTTTAGAAGAAATTATTGTTACTGCGACAAAGATAGACGAGGTTATTGAAGAGACAACAAGCAATGTCACAGTAATTAAAAGTGAAGATATAAAAAAAATGCTGGAAAAGGAAAGTTCTATCTTGTAAATATCTGGGAACAGATTTTAACAATTTCATGAGATATGATGACCATGAGACATTCTGTAAGAAGAAATCTCTCATCTTACTCCCTTGTTAATTTAAGCAGCAGTTACAAGATGACAAAGGGGCTAACTATATTTGCAAGGATTGACAACCTCTTTGATGTACATTACGAAGAAGCCGGCAGCTATGGGACACCCGGTTTTTCTATTTTTGGAGGCATAAAGATTTCATCTCTTTGACACAGATAATCATAAAATATGGATAGACATCTTTTAAAAATATAGGTCAAAACTATATGGAATTTAGACGGAACATAATATTCTCTGCAGTCCTTCACACAATGATCATCATTGCCGTTTTCGCGGTTAGTGTTAGTGTCAGGGATATGACAGAGCGTCTTCGTACCGATTATTTAATAGTCTCTTTATTCAAAGAAATGACAGGCATCACATCAATGGCCTCTCACAGTACAAAAAAAGTTGAAGATAAAATTTCCCCCCTACCCCTCCCACCCCCTCGAGGGGAAAAGATAAAGGAAGTTATATACAAAGACGAAGGGACTCGCAATGACAATCCTTCTCATCAATCTCTACGCAACACTGTTACTGAGAATGCTAAAGGAGATACTTCTATCATAGTAGCACAGCATATAGGCATATCAGGAGAAATAAACATCTCACATTCAAACACAAAGGACAATGGAAGTAATCCACCCGAATCCCCCCACATCCCCCTTTGGAAAAGGGGGGCGGGGGGGGATTTTAAAGGGGGAATGGGGGGATTTTCAGGAGAAAATACCTCCATCCAAAACACAGGTTTCTCTACGATAGAAAGTTCTCATAAGGGTAATACAAAAAATCCTTATGATCTTATTAGGGCTGCTATTGAAAAGGTAAAGACTTACCCTTCTCTTGCAAGGAAGAAGAGGATCGAAGGGACTGTAATAACAGGCTTCACCATCAACAGTAAAGGATACCCTCAGGATATCAAGGTCGAAAAAAGTTCAGGCTATAAAATCCTCGATTCAGCAGCTATTAAAATAGTAATGAAGGCCGCTCCATTCCCAAAGGTAAATAGTGAAATATTAGTACCAATAACCTTTAAACTGACAGATTATACTTCATCTCGCTAAAAGAACGGAGCCTTTCTATTGCTTTTAACAGCGTACCTCTTACACCCTCAGCAAACAATATCTCTGCATGGTTAAGCTCAAAATCGTAATGCTCATTACTCCAAGGGATCTTCGAACTCTCAGCAGAAACCAATCCATCCCCCCTACCCTTCTTCATCTCCTCAGGGTAAAGATTTTCAGGAATGACTTTTTCAAAAATATCAGGAAAAGAAAAGTTATAAAGATTAAAAAGCGTTGGGTTTGTGCCCCCAACAGAGACATAATGTACCCAGTCAAGAGGCCCGTCTTTTATGGACTTAAGAAATCTTGACTCAGGAAGAAGCTCCTTCAGCGCCCTGCTGCTGAGAAACTCAAAGATTCTCTTTATTGCAAAGGATCGTGTACCTTTATCCCCGATAGGAAAAAGGGGGTTCAGGATAGAGACCACAGGAGATAAATAATTGGCAGCCCTCGCTACAGAACTGCCTTTATGAGGTGTAGAGATTGTTATAAGAGCTTTTATTGATCGATCCTTCCTCAAGAGATACTTCCTTCCAATAAGCCCTCCCCTGCTGTGACCAATGAGTATAACGCCAGCCTTTGTCATTTTATTAGCAATCTTTACAATCTCACTTAATTCTGAGACAGCAAAATCTATTGGCCCTGCAGGCCTTTTCTGGCTCCATGTAATCACCGTATATCCTTTTAGCCTGAGGTCATCAAATAATGTTTGAAGATTATCAGGTTGTTCCTCTGGAAGTCTTTTATTCAGGAGGATCCTTAAAGGAAACATCCCTCCAAGAATACGGGATTGAGATGGATTAACCCATATATCTGAATCCATGCCAAGGCCATGTATGAATACAACAGCGGGCTTATCATTGCCGCCCTTATATAGCACCGTATCTAAATTCATAAATATATTATGCTATACCCAAACCTTCAAAAATGATACTTTTTATAAAAATTATTTACAAAAACTTCTATTTGTGCTATGTTTTTTTTTATGTGGTCTGTCCTTAATGAAAACCCCACAAGGGAAAAGATAATAATGCTTCTTATAGTCTAAAGCAATTCAATTGCCCCATCTATAAGATAGCCTCAGAATTCAAGGATGCATGCAGATACGAATTACAGATTTATAAGGACCTTCTTGGAAAGGATGTAAAGCGTCAGCAATGCATGGCCGAAGGAAATCCTTCCTGCACATATAGTATACCTAAGAATAACCTTTAAAATCATTAATTTTATTAAGATTTTCTTTACCTTTTAAGGATAACATACTGAATTAATTATAAAATATCGGAATAAAAGGAAAAATATCTTATTTTAATCCCACCAAAATATTCTTGATTATACATAACAAGGTTTTTAACTCAAGAATTTTCCCCTTGCTAAAAAGTATTATTTTATTTTATTCTTATAAAGAAATAAAAACACCTATAGGAGGTTATAACTGTAAATTCAGTTTAACTGCCTGCCCTGTTGGTGATAAGAGGAAACATTGATCCGGCAAATTAGATCTTTTGGGAGCCTAAGTAAGGAGTCGGTGTGCATGACGAGAACTTACTTAGTAAGTTTGCGGAAGCCTAAAGTCTCCTTCAAGGCACCCACCTATTTTTTAGGCGGATCTAATCTTCCCTTTACACGGCAGGGTGGGTTTATTTTAATTAAATATTATGGGTTGGTTATTATGACTTTTATAGTTTCACGGAGGATTATAAATAATTTTAGGTTTATAAATAATTATATAATAGAGCGTATATGGAAAATTATATTCACGATTAAATATTTCTCACCTCCAAAAGTCTCATTGAAGTCATAACCCAGCCACTTTAAACAAAATTCTAAAAAAGAAGCTCTTTACGCTTCACAAAGGAATCCCTCTATTTACTTAGGGAAGATAGAGAAAGGGGGTTTAACATAAAATGAATCAGTCAGTATATTTAATTATAGCCATATTTGCAGGTCTTGCCGCAGGGTTAGTCTTGACTCTTATCTACCGAGCAAATCTCAGAAGCAAGAGGGTTGCTATAGAGAAAGAGAAAACAAAAATAATTGAGGAGGCACAGAGGGAAGTTAAGAGGATAAAAAAAGAGGCACTTATAGAGGCTAAGGATACTGTCTATCAAGCCAAAGCAGAGGCTGAAAAGGAGATAAGGGAAAGACGTACTGAGCTAAACCATCTCGATAGAAGGCTAGGGCAGAAAGAAGAAAACATTGAAAGAAAGCTTGAGCAGATCGAAAAAAGAGAACAGGAGTTAAATAAAAGAGAGAAAGATTTTACCTCAAAGGAACGCATTATTCAGGATAAGGAAACCCATTACAACACACTTATAAAAGACCATACACAATTACTGGAAAAAATATCAGGATTAAGTTCAGAAGAGGCAAAACAGGAACTTTTAAGGAAAATAGAAGATGAATCAAGGTTTGAGGCTTCAAAGCTCGCTAAAAAAATAGAGGACGAGGTAAGAGAAAGCGCAGAGAAAAAGGCAAAAGAGATAATAGGTCTTTCTATACAGAGATACTCAAGTGGCTATGTCGCAGATGCAACCGTAAGTGCTGTGACTCTTCCGAATGACGAGATGAAGGGAAGAATAATCGGCAGGGAGGGTAGAAATATAAGAGCACTTGAGGCTGCAACAGGCGTTGACCTGATTGTAGACGATACGCCGGAAATGGTAATGCTCTCTGCCTTCGACCCTGTCAGGCGTGAAATTGCAAGACTTTCACTTGAACGGCTGATAACAGACGGAAGGATCCACCCTACAAGGATTGAAGAGATAGTCGAAAAGGTTAAAAAAGAGGTCGAGGCACATATCAGGGAAGAAGGGGAAATGGCTGTTTTTGACTTTGACCTTTCCGGCATACATCCGGAACTGATAAAGCTTCTTGGAAGACTGAAATACAGGACATCATATGGCCAAAACGTCCTTCAACATTCGAGGGAAGTAGCATACCTCGCAGGGATGATGGCAGGCGAACTCAGAGTGGATATTAAACTTGCAAAGAGGGCAGGCATTCTACATGACATCGGAAAGGCAGTAGATCACGAAGTAGAAGGGTCACACCAGGAGATTGGTGCAAACATAGCAAAAAAGTACGGAGAGAATCAAAAGGTAATAAATGCGATATTAGTACACCATGGAGAAGGAGACCCTACAACGGTTGAGGCTGCCCTTGTAGCTGCTGCTGATGCCCTGTCAGCTGCGCGTCCAGGCGTCAGAAGGGAGAGCATAGAGAATTACCTTAAGCGCCTTGAGAAACTCGAACAGTTGGCCCTCTCATATAAAGGTGTTGAAAAATGTTATGCAATCCAGGCTGGAAGAGAAATAAGGATAATAGTAAAGCCTGAGGATGTGAGTGATGACATGTCATCTATGATATCAAGGGAGCTTGCAAAAAAAATAGAGTCAGAGATGACATATCCGGGCCAGATAAAGGTTACCGTTATAAGAGAATCAAGATATGTGGAATATGCAAAGTAGAGGAATTGAGGGAAGACTGACTCATAATTTTTATAAATGACAAATTATTAATATGGCAATCGTAAGTGCCTCACAAATTGAAGGTTTATTCGTTTACATCTCAAAAGGTTTTTTTCTAAGGTGTCATGATAAAAATTCTTCACCAGCCTTCCCTCAACTTTAACTATGAAGGTTCTTTTTATCGGTGACATAGTAGGCAAAGTTGGAAGGATCACAACAAAGGCGCTGCTTCCTACTGTTGTCAACAGATACAAGATAGACCTTGTAATTGCAAATGGTGAAAATGCAGCAGGTGGTTTTGGTCTAACAGATAGGATAGTCTCTGAGATTTTAAGCCTTGGAGTCCACATAATTACTACTGGAAACCACGTATGGGACAAGAAGGAGTTTGTCACACAAATCTCAAAAGAAGACAGGGTTCTCAGACCAATAAACTATCCTCCAGGAGTGCCTGGCTATGGAAGTATACTTTATTCTCTCCCCAGCGGTGAAAAGGTAGCAGTAATTAATATATCCGGACGTGTCTTTATGACAAATATTGACTGCCCCTTCAGAACAGGCAAAGAAGAGGTAGAAAAGCTGAGTAGTTCAACAAAGGTAATCATCGTGGATTTTCATGCAGAGGCAACATCAGAGAAGATCGCATTCGGATATTTTATGGATGGTAAGGTGAGCGCTGTTATTGGAACTCATACACATGTCCAGACTGCCGACGAAAAGATATTGCCTGGCGGGACAGCCTACATAACAGATGTGGGAATGACAGGTCCATACCATTCTATAATAGGTATAGAAAAGGAACAGGTTATAGATCGATTTTTAACAAATATACCCATGCGGTTTGAAACAGCAAAGGGTGAAGGCATTTTTTCTGCCATTGTTATTGAAATCGATGAAAAAACAGGAAAGTCTACCGCACTACAGAGGCTTCAACTTAAATATCCATAGGAGTTGAAAATACACACTACTTCGTTGGAGGATGAGCAGGTGTTTGCGGGACTTGCTGCGGAGAAGGCTGGGCTGAAGGCTCTACACCCACACCCTGAATTGGACCAGGTGCCGCCGGGATTGACTTTGTTCCTTCTGTTACAGGTGTCTTTTTAACAACAGACCCACCTTTGGAAGTAACGACCGCTAATATAAGGGATGTAAGCATAAAAACAACTGCGGCAACTGTTGTCATTTTGTTTAGAAATGTTGCAGCACCGCGGCTCCCGAAAAGCGTGTGACTCGACCCCCCGCCAAAGGCCGCACCAAGCTCAGCTCCCTTACCGCTCTGGAGAAGGATTACAGCGATAAGGAACAACGAGACAATAACGTGAATAATAGTTAAAAGTATTGTCATGATTCCTTCCTGAATTTAACTATTCTCATAAAGCTATCAACCTTCAGGCTTGCACCGCCAACAAGTGCACCGTCTACATCCTTACAAGCCATCAGGTAATCTACATTCTCAGGCGTAACACTACCACCATATATTATACAAAAATCATCAGCTTTATTGCCATACAAAATATTAAGTCTCTCTCTAATATAGGCATGGGCCTCCTGAGCCTGTTCAGGTGTTGCTGTCTTTCCTGTGCCTATAGCCCAGATTGGCTCATAGGCTATGATTATATTATCTGAATCAATCCCATTAAGGCCTTTTTCTATCTCCCTTTGCAAAACATCAAATGTTTTTCCCGCCTCTCTTTCCTTGAGAGATTCACCTATGCAGAAAATAATTCCAAGCCCGGCTTTCTTTGCAGCCTTGATCTTTTTATTTACAATCTCGTCAGTCTCATTAAAATACTGTCTTCTTTCAGAATGGCCAATAATAGCATACTTACAACCGACATCAATAAGCATTAAAGGAGAGACTTCACCTGTATATGCACCTTTTTCTTCATAGAAAACATTTTGTGCAGCAAGCGTGACATTGGTATCCTTAAGTTTTTCTGCAGATATTCTCAAGGAAGTAAAAGGCGGCGCTAAGACAATATCAACATCTGACGTATCTTTTAATTCAGGAATAAAATTATATATAAACTCCTGTGTCTCAGATATAGTCTTATTCATTTTCCAGTTTGCAGCGATAAACGGCTTCCGCATTTAGATAATTTAATTTATATATGTTTTTATGTCAAGACTTATGGGCCTGATTGTCAAGGCAAAATGAAAACCAGACATTTTCATTTTGCCGAAAACCGGACATTTTCATTTTGCCTTGACATTAAATAAAAAAAATATTGACAAGATGCCTTTTTTCTGGTATTCATAAGCTATGATCTTCAGTAGGAAGAGTTCTATCGGATTAGATATAGGTTCGGGTTGTCTCAAGATTGTGCAGTTTAAAGATATAAAAGGCGGTTATGAACTTGAGCTATTTGATATGCTGCCTCTTCCTCCAGAACTCATTGTTGATGGTTCAATAATAGATTCTCTCCGACTTGTAGAATCCTTGAAGGAGCTGGTAAAAAGGGCTAAGATAAAGACAAAGGACGCTGTTATTAGCATGGCCGGTCAGTCTTCGGTGATAATTAAAAGAGTCTCCCTACCCGAGATGTCAGAGGAGAAACTCTCCGAATCCATAAAGTTTGAGGCAGAACAGTATATACCATTCAATATAGAAGATGTAAACCTCGACTTCCAGATCATCGGGCCCAAGGAAGAAGCGGGTCAAATGGACGTCATGCTCGTTGCCGTAAAAAAGGATATAATAAATGAATACCTTTCTGTTGTCAAAGAGGCAGGTCTTAACCCTGTGATTGTTGACGTCAATTCACTCGCACTTGAGAATATTTATGAGATTAATTATGAGATTGAACCGGGTAAAAATGTTGCTATTGTGAATATTGGAGCAAGCACAATAAACATGAATATCCTCAAAGGGGGCATCTCAGTTTTTACGAGGGACAACGCAGTCGGCAGTAATCTTCACACAGAGGCACTTCAGAGGGAATTCAATCTGACTTACGAAACTGCCGAAAGGCTCAAGAAGGGTGAGGCGGTTGAAAATGTGTCACCTCAGGATGCCCTTTCCGTGATGGATTTAGCATCAGAGGAGATAATCGGAGAGGTTAATCGTTCATTAGAATATTTCCATGAGGATATCAATGAGGATATCAATGAGGTGATATTAAGCGGAGGTTGTGCACTCGTAAAGGACTTCCCGAAACTTCTTGCAGAAAAAATAGGGATAGAGGTTAAGGTCATGGATCCCCTTAAAAACATTAAAATACCTAAAAGATTTGATATAACCTATATAGAAGAGATGGTCCCAATGGCGGCTGTTGCCTCAGGATTGGCCCTCAGGCGGCCGGGTGACAGATGATAAAAGTTAATCTCATAGCTGTAAAGAGGAAAAAGAAATCTAAGCCGCTACTGACATTTATTATCACAATGCTTATTATAACCATTGGTGTAAGTATTGTAATGGCATATCTTTTTTTCTTTTTTAACTCCCGTCTGTCTGCAAAAAAGGCCGAGTTTGCTGCCAAAGAAAAACAGATAGCGGAACTCAAGGAAAAGATAAAGGCAGTTGAAAACTTTGAGCAGCTTAACAAGACATTCCAGCAGAGAAATGATATTATCGAGCAGCTCAGTAGGAGCAGGAGCGTTCCAGTGAAACTCCTTGATGAAATAAGTAATCTCCTGCCTAATGGTATCTGGTTTCAGACAATGACTGTGTCAGGTGATAACGTAAGTATAGATGGTTATGGCTTTACAAACACGGATATTGTTTCGTATGTAGACAATGTTAAGAATTCAAAAATATTCACTGATGTTTACTTGCAGGAATCCAAAAGCACGAATATTGGAACTACACCGCTTTATGTATTCAAATTAACATTTAAGATAAAGGTTTGATATGGCCTTAAAAGTTAACATTGATTTTAAAAAATTACCTCCGTACGTTAAAGTCATACTATCCGTTGTTCCTGCTTTGATTATTACAATTGTTGTAATTGTTCTTTTAATTTTACCTAAAAATAAAGAGATCAAAAAACTTGAAAGTGATATTTCAAAACAGGAAAGTGAGATAGCAAAAAGTCAGTCAAAGGCAGAAAAACTTCCTCAAATGACCGCTGAGAACGAAAAACTCAGGAAAAGGCTTAACGAGCTGAAAGATCAACTACCTGAAGAAAAAGAGGTCTCCAGTTTGCTAAAACAGGTTTCAGACATGGCCTTCAAGTCAGGGCTTAAGATATCACTCTGGAAACCAGAACAGAAGAGGACCCATTCAAGTGGTATAGTTTATGAGATTCCAGTAAAGGTTGAACTCTCGGGCAGTTACCATAACCTTGGTTATTTCTTCAGCAGCCTGACAAAACTTAACCGGATAGTGAACCTTTCTGATATAAAATTCAGCGACCCAAAGCCGGAAAGGGAAAATGCCATACTTAAAATATCATTTACTGCCACGACATTTTCAGCAGTCCCCGAAGGAGAAATAGGTAAAACAAAATGAAAAAAATAATATATCTCTTCCTAATTATGTTTTTGTTATTGCCTTTCGGAGGCTGTAAAAAAGAGCAGGCTAATGTGATAAAACCGATGGCGGAGAAGGTTAAAACAGAAGAAGTAAAAAAAGATACAAAGGAAGCTGAAGAAGCTAAGAAGGTCGAAAAAGAAGAATATTTATACGACGCAAAAGGAAGAAGGGACCCTTTCCTGCCCCTTATAACGCTGGTAAAACAAAAGCCTGCCAAAAAGAAAGGGGCAAAACCTATTGAAAGTTTTGACTTAGAAGAGATAAAGTTACTGGCAATTGCGTGGGATAAAAATAAATATTATGCCCTTATAATGTTGCCTGATAGAAAGACCTTTACAATTACAGAAGGGATGACATTAGGGCTGCAAGGCGGCAAGGTAGAGAAGATAACAGAAAACATGATAACTATCACAGAATATGTTAAAGATTATAGGGGTAATATTAAACCAAAAGATACAGTATTGAAACTCCATAAGGGGGAGGAAGAATGAAACAAAATATTCTATATTATTTATTTATGAGGTTCTTGCAAAAGTATCAAATGGGCACCCTCCCCAACCCCTCCCGTCAAGGGAGGGGGACTAATTTGGATAAATCCCGTCAAGGGAGGGGCTTATTTATCAACCCTCTCCCCTGGCGGGAGAGGGCAAGGGTGAGGGGGTTAATGGACTTTTGCAAGAGCCTCTTACTATTATGCTCTTTGCTTATTGCTTTTTGGGGTTGTGCAACAGCCACAACAAGTAATGTTAAAGAGTCCTTAGCGCCCCAGGAAACCACTGTAATAACCGGCATAGACATCCAGGACTATACAGTGACAATAAAGGCTGATAAGCCATTCATCTACACCATATACAGGCCGGGCGATCCTTATAAAATAGTCATTGACCTTCCTGACGTGACTATTGGCGCTTTGAACAGCAAGATCGTTTCTAACAAGGCAGGCATAACAGAGATAGTTCCTTCCCAGATTGAGTCGCCATCTGTTATGGCAAGACTCGAAATACTGTTTCAGACCCCATCTATAGTTGAACAGGAGTATAAAAACAATGTACTGATAGTGAAGATAAAAGAAGAACATCCTAAAGAGGTATCAAAAGAAGAGTTATTACCGGCAAAGGAAGGACCACCCGAAGAGATACCAGAGGTAAATATACCCGAACCTGCTGCAGTAGAGCAGAAACTGCTTCCAAAGGCTACAGAGATATCCAGTATCTCATTTGAAAAGTCTGCGGACACTGTTAAGGTCTTGATTAAAGGTAACGGCTCTATGATACCCAATGTTTTTCCATTAGATGACCGCATTGTAATAGATATCCCCGATGTTGTCATGAATACCCCGCTCCCATCTGCTGTAGTCCCGCCTGTTAAAGGGATACGTTCAGGAAAATATACTGACAAGGTAAGACTTGTCCTCGACCTTAAAGAAAAGACAAATTTTGATGTTGCGGCAATTGGTGACTCTATTGTAGTAACCTTGCAGAGAGCCGATAAGGAGCCTGCCATATCGACAATGACCCAAATGCCTGTAGAAAAGGCAGAGGCAGTAATCAAACCTGAAGGGATAAAAGAACCCGAAATACATGTAGAGGGTAAATGTGAGGCATACCTGCAGGGCAAAGAGAATGTCAACTTTGAGTTCCAGGACCAGGACATAAGGGGAATATTAAAGCTGCTAGCAAACATAAGTGGGTGCAATATAACTATACATCCAGATGTAAAAGGTGTTTACACAATGGACTTAAGAAATGCGCCTGTGCCATGGAATCAAGCACTTGATAACATACTTAAAACCTTCAGCCTCGGAAAGTCTATTGAAGGGAACATCATAAGGATTGCGCCATATACGGTTTTAGCGAAGGAAAGTGAAGAGGCAGCTAAGGCAATGGAGGCGGGAATAAAGGCAGAGCCATTAGAAACCAGAATATTCCCCATAAGCTATGCAAAGGTCAAAGAGATAGAAACGGCGGTGAAGAACTCAAAGATACTTACACCGAGGGGGAGTTTAAGTGTTGACGAACGAACAAGTACCATGCTCATCAAGGATACAGCATCGGTTTTCCCTGCGGTGGAAAATCTCCTTGCGACCCTTGACAAACCAACCACTCAGGTGTTGATAGAGGCAAGGATTGTTGAGGTTAGTACATCTGGTATGAAGGATTTAGGCATTCAGTGGGGGGGATTTAAGAAGAGTACCAATAAGGATACCAATACCTTATTCATAGGTGGATATTCAGGGCTGGGCAAAGGGACATTAACTGGGAACAACTTTCTTGTTGACTTTCCAGGAGGTGCATCTGCGGGCTCTGGAGGCGGATTCACCTTTGGAATCCTGAACCCTGCACAGACCCTGGGACTTGACCTCCAGCTTAACGCGGTTGAGGAAACAGGAAAAGGCAAGATTATTTCTAACCCACGGATAATGACGGTAGATAATGAAGAAGCGGAAATATCACAGGGCGCAAGCATTCCATATAGGGTACAGTCAACAACGGGGGAGGCTGTATCCGAAAATTTTAAAGACTTTACCTTAAGCATGAAGGTTAAACCACATATAACACCTGATAACACAGTAGCGCTGACTATAGAGGCAAAGAAGGAAGAGCCCGACTGGACCCGTACTTCGTCTTTAGGGACTCCGTCATCCAAAAAGGGAGAGGCAAAAACAAATGTCATAATCAAGGACGGAGAGACTGTTGTTATAGGCGGTATACTCAAAACAAGCCGTCAGGAGTCAAATACAGGGGTACCTGTTTTGATGAACATTCCCATACTGGGATGGCTGTTCAAGAACGTGAAGACCACAGATGAAACCAGTGAGCTTCTGATATTTATTACACCAAGGATTGTTATTACAGAGAGAGAAAAAATAAGGAATCAGTGACTACAAGCGAACTTTTAATGTTTATTACACCACGTATTGTGCAGGAACCGTGAAGATAAAATTAAGATGTAAGATACAGGATGCACGATGCAGGTAAAAACATTGTATGTGAGGCTCTTGCAAAAGTCTGAAAAAGCCCTAATGTTATGGTGAGCTTACCGAACCATCCCCTCTTTGGCAAAGAGGAAAAGGTATTTTATTATAAAAATATCAACATTATTTTTTCTGCAAGTCTCAGACAATTGTATTACTTCTCCTGAACTATAATACCAAAATGATAATGTCTATTTAACCAATTTAGAAATGTCCGCTTTAATGGATGCTATACTGCCCTTTTTAGAAGGAGGGCGATATGGCGAGAAAGGATCCCGAATGCTTTCGGGACTAAGATATAAAGAGATAACTGAAAGACCTGAAAAAGAGCAAAAGAAACCCATTATATTTGTTTTCAGAAAAAGAAAGAAATATATCCCTCCGTTAAATCATCCTTGGAGGAGATTTAAACCCATGATACAAAATAACGGTTATCAACAGGATGGACTACAAACATGAAAACAGGACATTTCTAAATTGGCTTGACATTATTTTACTTCAATTCAGACATAAGAATTAGACATCTATGAGAGATAGAATAAGAGCGGGTGGCAGAGGTATGATGGCGGCTGCGTTCTGGCTCAATTCTTACGAGGGTATTTTTATATTAGACCCCACACTGATCTACCTTCCTAACAATCCCAATTACAAAGAGGCTGCCTTCTTGCCGTTAGACAATGATGGTAAATATGTAGATGTAGAGAGACTTTCATTAGAAGAGAGGAAGAAGTTTAAATACACCAGGGCTTATAAATTAACCATGCTACTTCATTACAGTCAGCAGGATGAATATTTCATGTTTGCTGGAGGACACTCAGGCAGGGGTGATGAATCTGGTCTAAAGATGGGAGAGGAGTTGGTAGATAACTTTGTTTCACAAGTTGGCAAAGGGGTTATAAAGCTTCTTATAATGGACAGGGAGTTTATAGACGGGGCGATGATTACCCGTTTCAAGAAGGTTTATGGTATAGACTGTTTAGCACCATTAAAATCCAACATGCATGCCCTGATAGATGCATTGGGGATTTCAAGGTTAGAGGATGTGAAATGGATTAAACAGTTTAGGAGGAATAAGATCAGGGCACCCTGAAAATAAACTCCTCTGTTAATATTATTATCTTTTTTTTAATTGCTTACTTTTATCATCCATTTTGCATGAATGACATCCCTTTCTTTTTTAAAACCTCAGCGTAGCCTTCAGTCTCTGAGGATGAAGCAACAAATCCAGCCCAGCATTTGAACTTGGAACGTGGATATCTGCAGCCTTTATTGCATCAACAGCACATCCCTCTCCCTGTGAAACAGCTATACCAACACGAGCAGCCTTGAGCATCTTCCTGTCGTTATTCCCGTTTCCAAAGGCGACAACCTTTTCAGCGCTAAGCTTCTTGACGTATTCTTCTTTCTGCACATCATGTTTTTTACCTTTAAGGATGTGGATCACACAGTCAATTCCTTCAAGTTCGGCTTTTGCCTTGCCGAACGTATCAGCGGTGAGAATATGCACTTTCAAAAATTTGGCTATCTCATTAAGCTGCCCCCTGACTCCAGGCAGGAGCCTTCCATCAACAGAGAGAGTTCCTGTGAAGTCGGATACTAAATGTTCCAGTTTTACTGCCCCGAATCCGGGTATATCTACTTTAAACATGATTGCCTCCTCCATTTTTACCAATTTAATTCTCCACGAAAAATCGCTCTCGGACCTAATTCTTCTTCTATTCTCAGCAATTGGTTATATTTTGCCAATCTCTCCGACCTTGCGGGCGCACCTGTCTTAAGCTGACCTGCATTGGTAGCAACAGTGATATCAGCTAAAAATGAATCTTCTGTTTCTCCTGATCGGTGAGAAAATACACATGTGTACCCAGCGTTTTTAGCTATTTTTACAGTCTCCAGGGTCTCTGACAGAGTTCCTATCTGGTTAAGTTTAATAAGTACTGAATTGGCAATACCCTTTTTAATACCTTCAGCTAATATCTTAGGATTAGTGACAAAAATATCATCTCCTGTAAGTTGAATTCCCTTTCCTAATTTCTTAGTGAGAACTTGCCAGCCTTCCCAATCGTCTTCTGAAAGCCCATCTTCAATAGATATGATAGGATATTTTGAGATTAAATTTTTATAATATTTGACCATGTCTTCTGAAGATAATCTGCTATTGTCAGCTTTCAACAAATACCTGCCATCCTGATAAAACTCACTTGCAGCAGGATCTAAAACAATTGATATCTGCTCGCCAGGTTTATATCCTGCTTTCTCAATGGCAGCAATAATGATCTGTATAGCCTCTTCATTTGATGATAGGTTTGGAGCAAATCCTCCCTCATCTCCAACAGATGTGTTTAATCCTTTTGATTTTAAAACTGCTTTCAGATTGTGGTACGTTTCAGCACCCATTCTGAGGGCTTCTTTAAAGGATTTAGCGCCAATTGGAGCAATCATGAACTCCTGAATATCAACATTATTATCAGCATGCTTGCCCCCATTTAAAATATTGAAAAACGGAACCGGTAGACGTTGTGCGCTTTCACCCCCGAGATACATAAATACCGCCATGCCCGCATCCTGTGCCCCTGCTTTTGCCACTGCGAGGGAGACTCCCAATATTGCATTGGCGCCCAGTTTCGATTTGTTCTCCGTTCCATCGAGGTTGATCATGAAGCTGTCTATCTCTTTTTGTTCCTTCGGATCTTTGCCGATAAGGTTAGGGGCAATAATTTCATTAACATTATTTACAGCTTTTAAAACACCCTTTCCCAAATATCGTGTTTTATCCCCATCCCGTAATTCAACTGCTTCTTTGCTTCCTGTTGACGCGCCTGAAGGTACTGCAGCCCGGCCTAATATGCCGTTATCGAGAACCGCATCAACCTCGACCGTTGGATTCCCCCTTGAATCCAGAATCTCCCTTGCTTTTACTTGTTTAATCTTTGCCATAAGCCCTCCTCCTTTTCACCTTTATACTTTATTGCCGATCATTATGATACTGGCGATATGTCTCTTTTAATTCAGCGGTTGCCATTTCTTGAAAAACTTATCCATAGCGTACGTTCCGCCTAAAGGAACGTGCCCATAGAAAATGGATAACTGTTTTTCTGCTTCAGATTTTGATTCTCTATCAACGATTACTTTCCACATCGCTGCGACCAGCCCTGATCTGTCAGCACCAGCCTTACAGTGTATTAATATAGGTCGGGGCGCCTCTCTGAAAATCTCCATCAGTTGTTTAACGTCATTTTCAGCCGGTTCTTTCGTTGATGTCAGGGCAATGTCATAATGTTTTATCCGATTTGCAGCGCTCACTATTAGTTCTTCCCTGTACCAATCTGAGTCGAGGTTCTTACCCCGCAGATTCAATATGCTTCTAATGTTATACCGTCTGATGTAATATTCAAGTTTATCCCGATCGAGTTGCGCAGAGCGATATGCTTCACCGTCTGTAATTGTGTGAAAATTGCCATGATCCACTAAATAGAAAATATAACTTCCACCCAAAAGGAGCATCAGAGCGAAAGATGTAATAAAGACCCTTAAACGCACAGCCATGTTTCAGTACCCCTTTATAAGGTTTTCCATATCGGTGATAAGGTCAATTATTATAATAGTATTTATTTGCGGAGTAAATCTTTTAATAAAAAACTCTTGCAATTCAGACAGTGGGGAAAAGAAAAGCTGGTATAAATCCCGTCTTTGCCAAATTTTAGAATTCTACGACGAGGTCATTTCAAATTAGGACACCATAATTAAGTGCATATGGTTATTTTACCTA
>Ga0210009_1000789_pt1 | contig 31615 bp, 28 predicted proteins | sample CryGeyCG2114_065_FD_185457 | JGI IMG/M metagenome (GOLD analysis project Ga0210009, IMG submission 185457) | Groundwater microbial communities from aquifer - Crystal Geyser CG12_big_fil_rev_8/21/14_0.65 (SPAdes) (version 2) | ecosystem: Environmental > Aquatic > Deep subsurface > Groundwater ...
TCTGTTTATTGGTCTATGCAGCCCTTGAGCACCGCATACGCAAAAGCCTTGCAGATACTGATACAACGTTTCCAAATCAAACCGGAAAAATGATCAATAATCCAACTGTCCGTTGGGTTTTTCAGTACTTTCAAAACATTCCGGTAATCTATATGAAGCAAACAAAGACCGCTGTGCTCAATATCAATAATCAACATGAGAAACTGTTGCGCCTAATGGGAACTCGCTATCTCAGGTGTTATTCCTGAAATTAAAAATTATGGGTGCGGAATGTCGGATGTACCGCCAACACTTTGGGTTAACCGACCATCCACTGGGCAAGAAGAGTAAAGAACTGTGGGACGACGGTGCCATGGCCCGCCTGCAGGAACAATTTCTATGGCTGCTGGAGAGCCCCGGCATCGGCCTGTTGACTGGTGAGCCCGGCGTCGGCAAAACCGCAGCACCGCGCCAGATCACGCGGACGCTGAATCCACATCGCTATCTGGTGATCTATACGGCAGAAACCGATTTCGGACGACTGGACATCTACCGCAGTCTGGCGCTGGCCCTTGGTCTGGAACCGGCCTACCGGCGAGCCACGCTGTGGCGTGATATCAAGGCGCATATCCAGCAGTTGGCCGACGGCAAACAGCTGCTGCCGGTCTGGATCATCGATGAAGCACAGAACCTGCCGCCGGAGTTCTTTCGCGATTTCCCTGCCTTTCTCAACTTTGCCTTCGATTCCAGAAACCTGATGACCGTCTGGCTGGCCGGTCATGCCATACTGACCCATACCCTGGATCGTGCGCCCTATGCGGCCATGAACAGCCGCATTCAGGCGCGCATTCAGTTGCAACCAGCCATCGAACGTGAGCGCTTTGCAGGTATGATCGACTTTGCCCTGAAGCAGGTCGGCTGCCAGCACAAGCTGCTGAGCGATTCCGGCATGGAGTTGCTACGTCAGAGCTCGCGCGGTCTGCCGCGTCATGCCGGCCGCATTCTGACAACGGCCATGCGCATGGCTGTGCCCATGGAGCTGAATCACCTGCCTGACGCCTGTTACAGCAGGCCATCGAGTCGCTGCAATGAAGAGAAAATCACAACCACTGTTTACAGAGCCACTTTCCGACGAGGCTGCGTATGCGCTGGCCGATGCGTTGAACCGGCTCTCAACAGCATGCGAGAGCGCTTACTACGCACAGATCCGCCGCCATCTCGAAACAGTACGCGAAAACAGGAAAACCAACCCCGAAAACCCGTGGCGTTAAAGCCACACGCATCACCGCTCGCAACACAAACCTATCCCATGCTGAGTCAGAAACAGAAATATCCTGATTCAGTGCGGGATATATCTGTTTATCTCACCTCAAACAGGTCGGCATGGAACTCCGGGAAGAGTCTGGGACGTAACACATAATAGATATCTGGTCTTTGTAGCTTTTTAAGAGTGATAGGGGTCTTGTTTCGCGCATTTTACCCCTCTCCCTTAATTTAATTTCTCTGCATAAGGTGATTGAATTTAACAGAATTGGCAATTATTTCGTGGAACAACTCCCCCTGTGAATCACATTCAAATTAACTGATGATCCGCGAAACAAGACCCCTTGAGTTCCCCAAATAGGCAGAGCGTGAGAGAAAAATTGCAATTAGAAAATCTGATAGACTATCGGAGAGTCAATATCGTGAGCAGAAAATAAATCGTGGAAACGGGTGGGTTAGATTTTTTAGCACACAGCCGGGTCAATTCTCATGAGCGCTGAAGTATCGTGATTGGGGCACAATCGACATGGCCGATGATCATGTGTGGGTTGCGTGATCCGAAACAGGGTTGAACAAGTACAAAATAGAAGATTTATCCGACCAAGAAGAGGCTTTCTCAAAAAGGCATAAAAAAAGGGGCTTATAATAAGCCCCTTTTCGTATCTTTGTCATTCTGAAATTACAGTTTGTCTGCTTCAGAAGCCAGATAGCTGGCAACGCCGTCAGCACTTGGAGCCATGCCTTTGTCGCCTTTGTTCCAGCCTGCCGGGCACACTTCACCGTGCTCTTCGGTGAATTGCAGTGCATCAATCATGCGCAGCATTTCATCGATATTACGACCCAGTGGCAGGTTGTTCACGACCTGATGCTGAACCACGCCATCCTTATCAATCAGGAAAGAACCGCGCAAAGCCACATCGCCACCCAATAAGTGGTACTGATCGCCTTCTTCATCTTCGATCGTCGTGTTGTTCAACAGCACATCATAATCAGCAGCGATTTTCTTGGTCAGGTCAGCAACCAGCGGATAAGCCACCGGACCGATACCACCCTGATTTACAGGGGTATTGCGCCATGCCACATGCGAGAACTGTGAATCGACTGAACAACCGATCACCTGCACGCCACGCGCTTCGAATTCCTTTATACGATGATCAAATGCGATCAACTCGGAAGGACATACGAAAGTGAAATCAAGCGGGTAAAAGAATAATACGACGTATTTTCCTTCGTAATCAGACAATGAAAAACCTTCATTGATTGAGCCATCAGGCATAACAGCAACAGCTGTAAATTCCGGGGCTTGTTTTGAAACCAGTACACTCATGCGAATATCCTCTCTTTTGTATAACAATTATTGATGATGTAACGAACAGACAAAAAGCATGTTCTTTATTGAGTTGCCATTATAGAACATTTTTCAAAATCGGCCACCCTAAATAAATTCAGGTTTTATCTTCGGGCGAGGTGATTTCTATAAAAATATGCTTGACCTCAGGCTTGATGCGACTGACTTCATCTTCAAGCGCTTTTCTGATAAAACCGAGCTTATGCATAAAACGGATTGCATGAGCAATTTCTTCCTCACTCATATCGGCGAATATCTCTTCTTCCCTGAGTTCAACCTCAGCCATCAGCAAGGTATCATCCGGCGATAAGACGATACTGTTAACACGATGCACCTTCTGCACGTGATCCGATGCCTGCCATACCTGTGTGGCAACCTCGTTCACCGCATCATCCGAACGATTAATCAGATATTTGCGATTGGTTGAGGCAAGAAAAAATGCCAGAAACCCCATCAACAAACCAATGCAAATAGCAGCAATGCCATCAAAGACCGGCATATTCAACCAGGATGATAACGACATACCGATCAGCGCCAGAACCAACCCCATTACAGCCACTGCATCCTCAATCAATACAGCCAGTGTAGTGGGATCACGCGTCTGAACAAAATACAGACGCAAAGATTTTCCTTCCTGCGCCGCCTGAGCCCTGAATTCCATCAGTGCAACCAGAAATGAATAACCTTCGACAACAAATGCCAGCCCGATAATACCAAATGAAATCCATGACAGTTCAGGCGCATGATTTTCACTCAACTGACTGATGGCATGGAGAACCGTGTATACACAGCCGAGAAAAAAGATGGTTACGGCAGAAACGAGATTCCAGAAATATCGTTCCTGCCCGTAACCAAAATGATGTCTGGTATCAGCCAGACGTTCTGAGCGCCGTAAGCCAAGATAAAGCAGGCACTGGTTCATGGTATCAGCCAGCGAATGCACAGCCTCAGCCAGCAACGCACTGGAGCCGGATAAAATGAAGCCGAAAAATTTTGCGACAGTGACAATCCCGTTGCCAATAATAGCAGTAACAACTGTTTTTTTAGAACCGTGCATAGATCACCCGGGCACTATCACACTGTAACATTAAGGCATAACACGAACAGTCAGCATTTTGTCGCCCTGTTTGATCTTGTCGACAGCTTCCATACCCTCAGTCACCTGACCAAATATAGTATATTGCCCATCCAGATGTGGCTGCGGACCATAGCAGATGTAAAACTGGCTACCGGCGGAATCAGGGCTACTCGAACGGGCCATCGCCACAGTACCACGTACATGCTTACGCTTACTGAACTCAGCCTTTACCTTGTAGCCGGGACCACCCATGCCGGTTCCCTCAGGATCGCCACCCTGCGCCATAAATCCGGCGATTACGCGGTGAAATTTCAGCCCGTCATAAAACCCCTTGCCTGCCAGAGCTTTAAAGTTAGCAACAGTATTCGGTGCAACATCCGGATAAAGCTCAACATTGATATTGCCATGATCGGTTTCAATCAGAATATGATTTCCTTCAGGGATATCCTTATCCCCTGCCAGTGGTGCTTTTGTGAAAATACCCATGCTTTTCTCCTTGGTTTGTAATGCTTGTGTGAATGACGCATCGCAGGAAGCCATGCCCGGTAACAGGCATAACAAAGTTACGAACATCCAGAATTTTTTCATTGTCTCGGTCATGCCTGTTATTTCTCCCCTGTTACATTTTTAAGTGCTTGCTGTGCTGAAGGCAAAACCTTCTCCGGCTGTAACACCAGCGCTTTAGTGCCGGCTCTGACCAGCGCCAGACCCAACAGCGTTTGGCGGAATATAACCTGAACCAGGTCACCCTCGGCATATCCGTCACCGGAGAGCGACAGCCTAAGCGGAATCCTTTGGCCCTGCACAAAGCGCCTTGCACCTGAATCATCCAGTTCGCACTGAGCAAAACCCCTTAACCATTGGGTCATCGGCATCGTGAAATTGTGTGGTTGATCCGACAATGTTTCAAAATCAACCATCAGTGACTCCGGCCAGTCACCCATAGACAATCTGCGCAGCATGGTAACGCATCCGCCACCGTGTAACTGATCTGCAATATCACGTGCCAGTGACCGGATATAAGTTCCCTTGGAACATGTCACCGTCAGGGTAACACTTGGCAATTGCACGGCATCAATACGGATGGTTTCTATATTCACCGGCCTTGCCGCCAATTGTGGTGACTGACCTTTTCGTGCCAGTTCATGCGAACGTTTTCCATCCAGACGAATGGCAGAATAAGCGGGTGGGATTTGCTCCATTGGTCCTGCGAAAGCATGGATTACGTCTCTCACCTGTTGCTGATCAAGAAAATCCATCCCTTCAAAGCGGCATAGCACTTCACCTTCGCAGTCCAGGGTGTCGGTTTGGTAGCTCAGGTCGAATGTAAACTGATATGTTTTTGAAGCGCCTAATCCAAAGTCGGCAAAGCGCGTGGCTTCACCTATAAGAATGGGCAACATACCGGTGGCCAGAGGGTCAAGGGTTCCGGCATGTCCGGCCTTGACGCGAGCAGATCGGGAGCCAGAGCGTGAACCAGATAGAGAAGAGGAAAATAGCCGCACGATTTCATTTACCGCACGCCGTGAGGTCCAACCCAACGGTTTATCGAGAAAAATAATGCCTGAATTCATTGAAAAGATCGAATCAATGACTGGAGTTTAAGATACGTGTCACGCTTTGTTTGAGTGATGCCATGAGAACATCAAGACCCATGTCGGTAGAAAAACCGGCAGCATATCGATGGCCACCACCACCGAATTGCTCAGAAATTAAGCCGACGTTGACGCCATCGCCGCGCATACTCACTTTCCAGCTATCTTCTTCTCTACGGATAAACACCGCGACACAAACACCGCCAATACTCCGCGCATAGTCGATAAAGCCCTCTGTATCTTTGGCTGAACCACCACTGGTTTCATACATCGAAGCATCCACATACATCCATGCTGAGCGGCCTTCATCATCTATGGTGAGCGTTGAAAGTGCCAGCGGAAGCAACAAAAAACGCTCATGACGATGACTGAAATATAATGCCCTGGCAGACTCGTAAGGGTTAGCACCTGCATCAATTAAGTTTGCCACCATACGGTGAACATCGCCGTTGACAGTGGATTGACGAAAGCTGGAAGTGTCGGTGATAACCGTCGCATAAATAGCGCTGGCAATCGCTGCATCCAGCGGGATATCCAGCTTAATCAATAAATCAAAAATCATCGCACCGGTTGAACAATAGCGATCATCAATGAGCTGAATATCACCATACATTTCATTGCTGATGTGATGGTCGATATTCAGAAAAAGCTTACCTTCAAAGTGCGACGAATCCATACCCAAACGGGCCTGAGAGCCTGCATCAAGAGCGATGACCATATCCGCATCCTGCGGCAGGTCGACAACTCCGCTTTTGATCTCCTGAGCATGCTCAAGATAGCCGCAAATGTACGGGATAGCGTCGCGGTTATGCATAACAACCCGCTTACCCAATTGTTTCAAGGCAACATACAGCGCAATTTGAGAGCCAATGCCATCAGCATCGGGCATACAATGCGTTACCAGATGAACAGATGAAGACGCCTGAATAGCGGACACAACCGGGGTCCAGTCCACATTGTCAAATAGCAACTGACGGCGGGTGTTATCCATTCGTCTTCAGGCCATGTAAAATATCCAGTACGGCATTACCCTTATCCAGCGCCACGTCCCAGACAAATTCCAAAGCAGGAATTCGTCTTTTCTTAAGAGATTGTCGCAATGCATACTCAAAGTGTTTAGCCAGATGATTGAGTTTTTCAACACAAAGCTTTTGATCAACCTGCTGCATGTGATGTATTTTAATCACAGCAGATTCACTATTTTTTGTGATGGCTACCTCAGTAATGGTAATTCCGGCCAATCTTGGATCATCAATATCGCGCTGCATCAAGGTGGTCAGAAGACGATGAATATCTGTCTGCAAACGATGCCGCACCGGTAAACGGGAAGATTGTTGCATCAGTTAAAGCGTAGCCGCAACTTCCTTAATTTCATAAAACTCAAAAGTATCTCCTACCTTGACATCATTGAATTTCTCAACACCGATACCACATTCATAACCGGCTTTAACTTCTTTGACGTCATCTTTAAAGCGCTTCAGCGATTCCAGTTGTCCGTCATATACCAGCACACTATCGCGCAATACACGCACCTTGGACTTACGCGTCACAAAGCCTTCTGTCATGTAAGAACCGGCAATAGCTCCAATCTTCGGCACAGTAAATACTTCACGTACTTCTGCAGCACCCGTGACATGTTCAACTTTATCCGGAGACAGCTGTCCGGCCATCGCCAGTTTCATTTCATCAATGGCATCATAAATAATCTTGTAGAAACGCACATCAACGCCTTCAGCTTCTGCCATTTTCTTGGCTTTGGATTCAGGGCGAACATTAAATCCGATGACAATCGCGTTTCCTGCGGAAGCCAGCATAATGTCTGTCTCTGTAATCGCGCCCAGTCCTTTATGGATAATGCGGACTTTCACGTCATCGGTACCCGCTTTCACCAGCGAATCTGCCAGAGCTTCAACTGAACCGGTTACATCGCCCTTGATCAGCACAGGCACTTCAACAATGCCACTCTGAACGGCTGCAAACAATTCATCCATGGAGGCACATTTATGTTGTGCTACACCCATTTGACGTTCTTTTTCCTTACGATAACTCATCACATCACGGGCTTTGCGTTCGCTTTCAACCACAATAATTTCCTGACCCGCTTCACAGACAGTCTCAAGACCAAGCAATTCAAACGGAATAGATGGGCCGGCTGTACGATGCTGAACGTTGTTTTCGTCAACAATGGCACGAATACGTCCCATAACAGTACCAACAACAACGATATCACCTTTACGGAAAGTTCCGTTCTGAACCAGAACCGTTGCCACCGGGCCACGTCCTTTATCCAGGCGTGATTCAATCACAACACCACGGCCGGTACGTTCCGGATTGGCACGTAATTCAAGAATTTCTGTCTGCAACGCCAGCATTTCAAGCAATTCGTCAAGACCTTGCCCGGTATGTGCTGACACATTCACGAAAATTGTTTCACCACCCCAGGCTTCAGGCAGAATTCCATATTCAGACAATTGGCGCATTACTTTCTCAGGATCAGCACCTTCCTTATCCATTTTATTCACTGCCACGATAATTGGCACACCGGCCGCTTTGGCATGATTCAATGCTTCAACTGTTTGTGGCATCACACCATCATCAGCAGCTACAACCAGTACAGCCACATCGGTCATATTAGCGCCACGAGCACGCAAACTGGTAAAGGCTTCATGGCCTGGCGTGTCGACAAACACCACACGCTCGCCAGATTCCAGCTTCACCATATACGCACCGATATGCTGAGTGATGCCGCCAGCTTCGCCATCCGCCACGTTGGCACGACGCAGGGCATCAAGAATCGATGTTTTACCATGATCCACGTGACCCATCACAACCACTACCGGAGGACGAGGTTTCAGATTTTCATCATCTACATCATCATGCTTGAAGACAAGTTCATCTTCAATCGCAGCTTCATTAATCAGTTTTGGCTTATGACCAAACTCTTCTACAATCAGAACCGCCGTATCAGCATCGATTGTTTCATTGGTCGTTGTCGGATTACCCATTTCAAACAACTTTTTGATCACAGCGGGTGATTTAATTGCCATTCTGCTGGCTAACTCTGACACAATAATAGGATCGGTAATTTCTACTTCGCGAACAACAAATTCAGCATCATCTTTAGTGATATACAGCGCACCACGTTTGCGGCCACCCTTGGCAAGTCTGGCCATACGCTCTTCTTGCTGAGGTGTTAACACCTGATGACGTTTTTCAGAATACGTACGCCGAGCGGCCTTTTCAGCCGGCGTTAAGCGACGTTGTGGACGCGCAGCTGCACCCTGCTTGCGTTTTGGCGCAGCCTGTGTTGCTGATGGATCTGGCGCTACTGCAACTGATGGCGGGCGCTGACTGGTAACAGGTGCTCTGTTCGGCGCATCTGTCGGACGTTGCTGCGTTGAAGTAGCAGGCCTCTTTTGCTGTGCGCGGCGACGGTCGGCCTTATCTTTGGAGATTTTATCTTCAATTTGCTTCAGCGAAGAACGGGGAGCTTTTGAAGCAGCAATTTGTGCCGGCGTAAGCCCCCTGCGGATGGTTGTACGCGGACCCTGATTGGCGCGCTCACCTTCAGCAGTTCTCTCCTGAGGACGTTGGCCCGGAGTCATTGGGCGCTGGCCTGCCATAGGACGCTGGCCCGGAGTCTGAGGGCGCTGACCTGCCATAGGACGTTGACCCGGAGTCTGAGGGCGCTGTCCAGCCATTGGACGCTGACCCGGAGTCTGAGGGCGCTGTTGTCCAGCCTGTGGACGCTGACCCGGCGTTTGAGGGCGCTGAGCAGTCTGTGGACGCTGGCCCGGAGCCTGAGCGCGTGTAGCCACCTGCCCCTGACGAGTTGCCTGCTGTGCTTGCACCGGTGCGGCTGGCTTAGCTGGTTGCGATACAACCGGTGGCGCCTTGACTTCCGGCGCTGTTTCTTTTTGTACAACAGCACCTTGTACAACAGCACCTTGTACAGCAGTTGGTTGTGCAGCAGTTGGTTGTGCAACCACAGACTGTACAGCAGCCGATTGCACAGTCACTGGTTTACTTGCTTCAGCCTTGCGTCTTTCCTCAGCTTCGATCAGTGCCATTTTTTTCTTTTCCATGGCCAGTGCAGCACTCTGGGCTGGTGAAAGAGCTCTTACCTTTTCAGCAGGTTTAACCTGAACAAGCGGCTCTGGTGCTGCCGCTTTGATTACTTCAGGCTTATTTTCGATGACGGGCTCTGCAACCGGATGGCTTGCCAGAGGCATCTCAACTTGCGGCTTAACCACCGCCGCTGGCTTAACAACACGACGCCGACGAACAGCAACCTGAACAGAATGTCCTTTGCTATCCATACTCGAGGACCGACCACTGCCGCCAAGAGAAGTCTGACTCAATGTCAGGGTAGAACGACGATTACCTGAATCACTTTTATTGCGCAAAGCCAGCTTAATCTTTCCGACATCTTCCTCAGTCAATGCAGTCGTTGGGCCACTGACCGCCACATTACTTTTAACTGCTGCATCCTGAATATCAGAGACATCAACACCCAGTTCTTTCGCTAAATCAAGCATCCGTTTTTTCGCCATTTGTGTTTACTTCGCTTCCTTCAATCGCTCATACCAAGCGAAAAATAATTTTAGTTTTTCTGCGCGTGCGGAATCGGGCATACAAACAACCGATACTTTTTCTCGCTGATAAACTTCTGCCAACAAATTTTCCGGCAAACCTGTCAGGATTGTCGTCATTTGTCCTGCTTCACTTCGTTTGTGCACCGCATCAGTTACCTGACGGACCAAAGCCTGACCAGCCTCATGCACCAAAAAAATCACTCGCGGCCCATTCTTCCATAAATCTTGCATCACTGCATCTCTGCCGATTTTTGTGATCACCTTACTCTGCTGCAACTGTTGACTCATCGTGGCCAATAATTGCTGTAAAATCTTAGACTTAAGCAACTGCCACTGCGGCAAAACGACATGCCATTTTCTTTTTAATGCAGCCAGCTTTTTGTCATTAAGCACCTTCAGACAGTCATCCTGCATGCATAAATAAGCGCCTCTACCCGGCGCTTGTTGCATAAAGTCAGGCCAGATGATGCCCTCTTCATCTGCCACCAGACGCAACATGAGCGAGCGCTCATGTTTAACTCTGCATCCAAAACATGTCCGTTCCGGCATAATACAATCAATCAATCAGTTCGCGTCAGTCAAACCAACCACTGGCTTCCCGGGCAGCAAGAATTAACGCCTCGGTTTGTTCCCTGTTCAGACCATCAACACTTTCAAGATCGTCCATAGCAGCATCTGCCAGAGACTCTACAGACAACATATCCAAAGCAGCCAGTTGAATCGCGATATCCTGATTCATACCCGGCAAATCAGACAGCGTGACGCCAGCATCACCCTGATCTTTCAATGCTTTGTTCAACAATTCATTTCTTGATCTGTTCTGAATTTCCTGAGCAAGCTCTTCATTCAGACCCGGTACAGTGGCAATATCATCGATATCACTATAAGCCAGCTCTTCCAGCGTCATAAAACCTTCAGCAATCAGCAAATTGGCAAAAGCATCATCAACATCCAGACCCTGACGGAATACTTCTCTAGCCACTTCAACTTCTTCAGTCCGCTTCTTCTGCTCTTCACCGGTGGTAATGATTTCAATCTTCCAGTCGGTTAATTCAGATGCCAGTCGAACATTCTGACCACGACGGCCAATGGCAATGGCCAGATTATCATCGGATACGGCAACTTCGATCAGCTTGTTTTCTTCATCCACAAGCACGCGCTCGATCTCCGCCGGCGCCAGTGCATTAATAACAAAGGCAGCCGGATCTTCGGTCCACTCGATAATATCAACACGCTCACCGTGTAATTCGTTTACCACAGCCTGCACACGCGAACCGCGCATACCAACACAAGCACCAACCGGATCTACGCCCGCATCCAGAGAAACCACTGCAATTTTACTTCTTGAACCGGGATCACGGGCAACAGCCTGAATGGAAACCAGACCATCCTGAATTTCGGGCACTTCCTGCTCAAAAAGACGCAGCACCATACCTGCATCCGAACGCGACAATAATACTGCCGGACCCTTGGACTGATGGCGAACCTCGCGCAATAAGGCACGCACACGGTCCCCCTGCCTGAATGATTCACGTGGCAACAAATCTTCACGGTACATCACACCTTCACCACGACCAAGGTCAATATATACATTTCCACGCTCAACGCGTTTCACAATACCCGTAATCAACTCACCAACACGAGGCTCATACTCTTCAATAACACGGTTTCGTTCCGCTTCCCTGATTTTCTGATTGATGACCTGTTTAGCTGTCTGTGCTGCAATACGACCGAGTTCAATAGGTGGTAACACATCGCGAAACTCAGTTCCAATCTGCGCCGACGCATCAATCCCCTGAGCCTGCTCAAGTGACAATTCATTTTCATAATCTTCGACTTCATCTACCACTGTGCGAACATGCCAGAGACCGATTTCACCAGTTGAACGATCAATCTTCGCATCAACTGCTTTTGCACCATACGTGCGTCTGGCAGCTGTTTTAATCGCCTGTTCCATCGCTTCAATAACCAGCTCGCGCTCTACAGACTTTTCACGTGCGACAGCTTCTGCAACTTGCAACATGTCGATATTCATATTTGTCACCCTTCTTTCTCTAATCTATCTTTGACATCAATATTTTTTGGCTGATACCCGTTTCCAGTTAATAGCCCGAACGATTTTTGCGGTATCCTGTAAATCAATATCACTGACTTTTCCGTCAGCGGTACGTAATGACATGATACCATTGCGTAAACCTTTGTTTTCCCCTTCAAGGGCCTGACCATCTTCCAGCAGCACACGCACCCAATCACCTTCATAACGATCAAAGTCCTGCTGCATAGTTAACGGCCAGTCCAAACCGGGTGATGTAACTTCCAGCATATATTTTCCGGCAATGACATCTTCCACATCCAGTTGCAAAGCCAAACCACGACTAATTCTGGCCAGAACATCCGAGTCGATCCCGCCTTTGGCATCAACAAAAACGCGCACCTTGCCAGTTCCGGAACCACTCTGTAGCGAGACCTTCAACACTTCTACACCGTAGTCCTGTGCAATCGGAGTCACTAAAGTCAAAATCTTATCTTCTATCATTGCTTACCATCTGCCCGTCATTCAATGCATCAATCACACAAAACGCATCCTTAAAAAACAAAAAAAGCGAGCCGCAGCTCACTTATTCGCGGCCAAGCATATTATCAATGAGCAAAAGTGCAAGTTTAACCTCTTGCCATCATACCCATGATGAACCACTCGCCCGCTATGCACCCGTGCTCATCATCATCGCTCTGATGATGAGCACGATCAAAGAACAGGTGCGCTTTTTGATATTCTGCATAAAGCTAAAAGACGCTGAGTTTTGATTCGCCGGAAAAATCATTCAGTTCCATCAAACAAGCCTATGGCCTAACCCGGCAGATGTTTACCTGCGCAAGCCACGGCTACCCTGAAGGGAAAGCTTACTTTTTAACGAATTGTGTTAAAATGACAATCAGCTGTCCGTTGACGCGGCCTTCAATATGTTCCGGATTATCAGCAACCAAACGAATTCCACGCACGGCCGTACCACGCTTGGCGGTGAATCCGCCACCTTTCACGTTTAAATCTTTGACCAGAGTCACAGTATCGCCATTCTCCAGAACCACGCCATTGCTATCCCTGTGTTCCACGGTTGAGGTCGCTTCTTCCTGTGATTCAGTGGCTTTTGCCCAGGCCAGCATTGCATCATCCAGATACAATATATCCAGCAAATCCTGCGGCCAGCCCTCGCCACGCAAACGATTCAACATCCGCCATGCCATCACCTGCACGGCAGGAACCTGTGACCACATACTGTCATTAAGACAACGCCAGTGATTTACATCCACCGTTTCGGGCTGCTCATATTGACTCAGACAAGTCTGACAAATCATTAACGCTTCATCAGCCCCGCCATGTTGTTCAGGCTGAACCTGATGTACAGTGACCTGCGCTGATGAGCCACACAGCTCACAATTACCCTGACTACGTGCTTGCAATTCGGATTCCATATCTACTTCCTTCATCAATTTTAGTGGCGCGGATATTCCCTCTGCTCACCCCAATGTCAAATAACCTGTCATACAACACGACAAAAAAAACATCAGCTTTGCTCGTGACAAGCCTCAAAAAACCAGCGAACTTCTGCCAGATCTCCTGTCATCCGGGCCGGCGGCAAATTCCTCATAATATCAACGCCATATCGTTTGGTGTGCAAGCGAGAGTCCAGCACAGCAATCACCCCCTTATCCGTGGATGTCCTGATCAGTCGGCCAACACCTTGCCTCAACGTGGCAATCGCTTCTGGCAACTGAATATCCATGAATCCATTGCCACCGTTTTCTTCACAATGTTTAATTCTCGCTTGCAACAACACATCCGAGGGTGGCGCAAAGGGAATTTTATCGATCACCACAAGAGACAAACTATCACCGGGGACATCCACCCCTTCCCAGAAACTGCGCGTTCCACACAAAATCGAATGCGTATCATTTCTGAAAGATTCCAGAATGGCATCCCTGCTGCCGCTCTGACCCTGAATCAACACCGGCCAGGGCAATCGATCCGCCAGTTCCGGCGCAATTTTATTGAGCATCGTCCACGATGTGAAAAGTACAAAAGCACGTCCCTGCGAAGCTCTCAATAATGTTTCCATCTCAGCCGTGATGGCATAGACACTTTGCTCGGATCGCGGGTCAGGTAATGTACGCGGCAAATAACAAATCGCCTGATTTTCATAATCAAAAGGTGAAGGATGCCTTGCCTCCCTGGCTTCTTCGGGCACACCCAGCCGCAACTTACTGTAGGTAAACTGACCTGACACACTCAAGGTCGCCGATAGCAGCACAAATGCAGCAGTGCGCTGCCACAGGTTCTCACCCAGTAACGGACCTGTTTCTACAGGGGCCACAATATGCCGCTTGTGTTCATGCTCACCTTCTGTCCAACCGACAAAGCCTGCAGCAGGTTTCATCACCATAGCAATATCCGCCTCAAGGGCAGCGGCCCGCTCATGCAATTTCGCCATCGCTTCACTGCGCTCTGCACGACTTTCTGCCAGCCCGGCAATCTCATGCCAGCATTGAGCCACAGCCTCTAAATCAGAAGCTGAATATTTATCGAGTAAAGTTGAAGACAATTGCTGAATCTGCTTCTGCATCGCCATATCATCGGCAAGCGATTCAAGTTCTGCCTGCATATCATTAAGCCAGAAGATCAGCCGATTTCTTCCCAGCTGAACGCCGAAATGCTGCGATGCCACATCCGGCAAGGCATGCGCTTCATCCAGTATATAGGCGTCGAAATCAGGCAACACCTCACCGAAATCTCCCGATTTCAGCGATGCATCCGCCATCAGCAAACTATGGTTGGTCACCACAATATCGGCTGACTGGGCTCGTTGCCGGGCTTTCATTAAAGGGCATTTCTCAAATTCAGGACATTTGGATCCCGCACACTGATCGGCACTGGCGGTCACCATCGACCCGATACCTTTGGCGAACACATCAAAAGGCAAAGAGGATAAATCACCATCTTTTGATGTTTCCGACCATTCAAGAACATCAAGCAAGGGTTTACGTGCCCACATTTCAAGTTGAGCGCTGGTTAAAGAACCCTCCAGCCGAAATGGACAGAGATAATTGCTTCGCCCCTTCAGCAAGGCCACACGCCGCCTTGCCCCGAGAGCCTGTTGAACGGCAGGAATATCACGGAACATCAACTGGTCTTGTAGTGATTTGGTATGCGTTGAAATCAATACCTTATCCCCGCAAAGCAATGCAGGGATAAGGTATGCAAGTGTTTTGCCAATACCTGTTTCCGCTTCCGCCAACAGAAATTGTCCTTGCTCAAAGCTTTCAGCAATTTCCCGGGCCAGTAAAGCCTGCTCATGACGAAACTGATAGCCGGGCAAGGTCTGCGCCAATCCAGAAGCAGACGCTAGTGTCTGATAAACCTGCTCACTGAATGTCTGCATCAAGTGTACGCGCTACAGTAATATCGTAAAACTTAGTGGCAGTGCCCTTCGAGATGGACATGACCATGCTCAAGCTCTTCATCTGTTGCATCACGAACATCGGTGACCTCAACATCAAAATGCAGCGTCTCACCAGCCAGAGGATGATTGGCATTCACGGTAATGGTGTCGCCATCAATTGCGCTGACCGTGACTTCCTGAATACCTTCCGGGGTTTCCGCCTGAAAACTCATACCCACTTCAATACTCTCAACGCCATCAAACATCTCACGCTGCACATCCTCAACAAGACTCTCGTCATAAACACCATAACCATCTTCCGGCAACACAGTCACTTTGAATGTATCTCCGACAGATTTACCTTCAAGCTCAACTTCCAGGCCCGGAATGATGTTTTCTGCGCCATGTAAATAGATCATGGGCTGGCCATCATCCGAAGAGTCCAACACTTCGCCAGCATCGTTTTTCAGGACATAATCAAAACTTGCCACTTTGTTTGCTTCAATTTTCATTTCTAATTCCTTTTAAATACTCAGAGCGATTCAACATCGACAGCTTTTCAATTTGCTTTCAGGCAACAAGCATGACGCATGTAAAACAACAAACAGAGCATACTCATATGATTTTATGACGGGCGCACTATGCAGCATCACTTTTATTTCTCAAGCCATGCGGCGAAATCAGGAGGTTGTGCAGATGAAAAAATCAGCTGGAGCCGGGAATTGCCTGTTGTTCCGTTACACTCAAAGTCCAGCCCGGCTTTCGGCGCAAGCCGGAAAAATCCTGCGCCTCAATCAACTTTTCAATATACCAGATATTCTTTTTGATGATCTCCATATAAGGGTTCTGTTTATGCGGGAAATAGCAATTCATATATTTATGGATATTTCTGAATTCCACACCCATTCGATGATCCATCATCATACGAACAAAACCCGGCGTTTTCCGAAGTAAATCTTCAGCAGACCCATAAATCGCATCTTGTGCGCAATCGAGTGTATCACCACGTGTCGCCATGCCGGCAATAACAAACTCTTCAAACAACCGGTCGCGGCATTTCTCCAGATAACAACGATCTGACATTTGCGCCAGAAGATCAGCGGTTCCCAGCATTGCGCCGAGATTGAAATGTTTTGAGTCACCCACACGTATATGGTGAATCGCCAACTCGTAGCCGGTAAAATGCAGAATCTTTTCAATCACATGCTGACAGCCATGCAATCCGATACCGGGAAAATACTCAGCCATGAACTGAATACCTCTGGAGATATGGGTTTTGGTATATTCAGCCCCATGAAAATGACGCCTGTCCTTAATTCGTCGCAAATAACCGGAATCATGATAAAGGCCTGCAATCAAGCCGATGGTTGCCAGCTCTGAACCCATTCGATAATGCGTCTCGACCGTTTTTTCAAAGCCGCTGATCAGCCGGGCCAGCGCCAGTGTCATATCCAGAGAGTGCTGCACATCATGGTATGGCGTTTCCAGAGCACAAAAAAGTTTCGACTCCCCTATAAAAAAACGATGGGCATCTTCATATGCCCGACAAATAAAACGCGAATCATAACCCGGATACGTTTCAGAAAAAATTCGCAAAACCTCATCCCGTACTGCCTGCCAATCAGAAACATTCACTGTATTGGTAACATCGTGGGTTATTAGTCTTTTATTCATACGCTTATCCCCGACTCATCGCTACATCTCAAGTCCGTGGACATTATTACGTCCATAAATAAAGCGCAAGCCATCGAATTCCAGCCCTTCTTTCCAGGCCGGAAAACAAAACGCCGCAAAAAAAAACGGCCTCATCAAAAAATGATAAGGCCGTAGTTATCTTACACGAGAAAAGAAGATCTATTTAGAAAATTGCGTGGAACATTTCCTCATCTTCGGTCAGTGAGCGCTGAAATGCCGGACGCTCGAACAAGCGATCCATGTAGGCCTGCAAATGACGCAGTTCAGAGACGTCGATTCCATTAGGTGTCAGACGCCAAAGCAAAGGTGCAAGCGTGATATCAGCAAGCGAATATTGCTCGGCAATAAAATATTCCTGATTAGCCAGATAAGCATTCAGTGTTTCAAGATAAGCACGCAGCTTTTTCGCCGGTTCAGTTTTTTTCTTCACGCGAACAAGATTATCGAAAATCGGATAAATTTCCTGCTCAATGCGCATCACAGCCAAACGCATTTGCGCTCTGCCGGCTGGAGAACCCGGTTTCAAAGGCGGGTGCGGATAACGCTCATCCAGATATTCATTCACCACTGATGATTCAAAGAATACGGTATCACGATCAATCACGGTTGGAAGTTTACCGTAAGGATTAAGCTCCAGAAAACTTTCAGGCATATTTTCAGAATCAATATCAACTGTTGTGACTGGCAGTTCTTTTTCGGCCAAAACGATACGCGTGCGATGTGATTCAGGTGCTCTTGGATCAGAATACAGTTTGAGCATTAATTAATACCTCCATGGCAGTGCCATGTAATTTTCAGAAATTTCAGGATATGATGACAATCGTACAAAGGTCGCGCATTTTAGCGCCCATACAAAAAAAAGAAAGAGATATCATTCATGGTGTGGCATATTTGAACTGCGGCAATTTTGGACTCGCTTATTCTTCGGCATCAAACTCATTCAGTAACGATTCTGCCATGGCCTTTTCCTCATCGCTGACAGCACGATAACCCCGGGTATAAGGCCAGCCGTATGACCAGCGAAATGGCGAAAACCAATATGGCGAGCCACCAACCCGGACCCCGGCCCACATCGCGGCGACAAGCTGTTTATTTTCAACACTGGTGATACATTGTTCCAGTGCATTATCAGCTGCTAAACGTTCAGCATAGGTTCCGCCTAACCAATACGCTTTATCATGCGCCACACAGCATTTTAACCATTTTTTTGAATCACTGATGGTACCATCGGGAAACACACTACACCCATCGGATGTAAACGCTGCTAACTCACCAGCGTACGGGCAAGCGCTTAGCATGAGCATAAACACGCTGATCAGCATGATGCGCAAAACAGCTTGTATCATTAATTACTTTCGGCCCAGTTGCGCTTTGATGCTTTGAATATCAACATGTAGCAAATAGGGAACGATATTACCGAATATACTGTGGTAGTTATATCCACCATTGACCAGCTCATCGATGGCAGCCTGTTTCGTCCAGCCCTGCTCCACTATGCGATACATGGCTATGACCGTGCCTGTCCGGTCCGCGCCATGCCAGCAATGCACCAGAACGGGTTTTTCTGCACGACTGATCAGGCGCAATGCTTCGATGACTTGAGCGTCCCTGATCTTATCTGTTCGAACAGGCACATGCAGAGAGATTAAATGGGTGTTTTTGATTTCTTCCCGGTCATCATGGAACTCACGTAAATTGAGTATGGATTTGATACCAAAACTTTCGATTTCGGCCATAGCCTCATCATCGGGCTGTTCACTACGATAAACATCCTTATCCACCTGATACCAGTTTTGTAATCGCTCTGAGATCATCGGTTTTGCCCAGCTATCAGGGCGTAAGCGCGGTTCTGCGGCATTGGCACTGATATTTGCACCAACAATGGCACCCATAATAGTGCTAAGGCAAAGTAGTGAGAAGATACTTATCCGCAGCAGACTCGATTGAAATTTGTAGTTAGTCGCTTCTTTATCTCGTTTCATAGCAACAATCTGGCGGCAATTCAGTTGCATGTCATCATTCACGTTGATGAAGATGAAAAATCATTAGCATATACCGAGCCAGATTCACCAAGGGAAATATCCAACAGCGCCAGCCGCTCTTTATAAAACTGGCCTTTTACCCTTTTCATCCAAACAGTATTTTTGCATTTCAACGGCGCATCCTGTTTACTTCACGCCCTGTCAGAAATCATGATTCTGGAAAGCATATTTGATTCCTTATAAATAAAGGTGAACAGCACATGGACACAACGCAAGACAAAGCTCAAAGCAATCTGGACCAGCGCATCATCATGGTTACAGGCGCCTCAAGTGGCCTGGGACAACAGGTTGCCATTCAGGCAGGCGCTCAGGGCGCAAGCATCATCGCGCTGGGGCGAAGCGAAGATGGCCTTGAGCATACCAGAGAGCGTATCGAAGCATCCGGAGGCCGTTGCCTTTACGTTCCCTTTGATCTGCTCAAGTTCGAAGACTACGGAAAGCTGTTTTTAGCACTGAAAGATCAGATCCCCCACCTCGACGGGCTGGTGCATTGCGCCGGATCGCTGGATCGCTGCGTGCCGATGCAATACATCAAGGTTAATGATTTCCGTAAAATGCTCGACATCCATCTGACAGCTCCGAATATGCTGACACAATCGATGCTGCCACTGTTGCGCCGGGCTGAATCAGCATCGGTGATTTTCACCACCTGCGACATGATTAATGAAGATCAGAACAACTGGCACGCTTATGGTTTTGCCAAACGCGCCATGAACTATGTCGCCAGCATGTGGCAGGGAGAGCATCCCGATAAACCCTATCGTTTCAACACCATCAATCCGGGCCGCGTTCGCACCGAGCTATTCCGCCGGGCTTTCGCCGGCTTACTGGCAACAAAAATCCCCTTGCCTGCCGAGGTCGTACCGGCCTATTTACATCTGCTCAGCGATGATAGCAAAGATATGCGCGGCCAGCATCTGGATGCCCGCGCATGGTTAGGACTTTCCTGTGACATCTGAATCCGTTCACCCATCAAACATCGCCGCCGAGCTGAGCATCGATTTTGCAGGCCTGAAACTGCAAACGCCGCTGGTACTGCTCTCCGGCTGCGTCGGCTTTGGCGAAGAATTCACCCGCATTGAAGGTTATTCGAACCGCGATGTCGGAGCTGTTATTCTCAAAGGTGCAACGCTTGAACCGCGCATGGGCAATGCACCACATCGGGTGTATGAAACACCATCGGGCATGCTCAATGCCATCGGCTTGCAAAATCCGGGAGCACGCTATGTGGTAGAGCACGTATTACCCCGCTTACCGCATCACGAGACCCAATTCTGGGCCAATGCCAATGGCTCTTCGTTACAGGATTATGCCGAAGTCGCCCGCATCTTTGACGATTCACCGGTCACGGCCATCGAAATCAATATTTCCTGCCCCAATGTTAAGGAGGGTGGTGTGCACTTCGGTAACGATCCGGTGATGGCGGCCAGGGTGGTCGAAGCCATGCGCCCGATGACCAGCAAACCCCTGATCACCAAACTTTCCCCCAACAATGCCGACATTGCCGATACCGCCCGCCGTGTTATCGAAGCAGGCACAGACGGACTGTCGGTGATCAATACACTGGTCGGCATGGCTGTTGATACTGAGAAACGCAAACCTGTCATTGCCAATGTTTCAGGCGGTTTATCCGGCCCGGCGATTAAACCCGTAGCCCTGTGGAAAGTGCATCAGACCTATGCCGTGGCCAAACAGCACCACATCCCGATCCTGGGACAGGGTGGCATTTGTTGTGCCCAGGATGCCCTGGAATTCGCTATTGTCGGCAGTTCAGCCATCGGTATCGGAACCGGTCTTTTTTATGATCCCCTGACTTGTAAAAAGATGCTTAGCGGCATCTCGGAATATCTGAACCGTCACCAGCTGGAGACTTTTTCATCGCTGGTGGGTTCGCTGCAACACTGAATATGACCCAGCTTTGCCGTGCCCTCTTTTTTGTCACGGCTTTATCGCTTGGCTACGCAAGCATGGCAAATGCCGGTTCACTTTCGGTGGTGCGTGCTGACCACTGGGTCGAGGTCAGCAGGGTGATTGATGGTGATACCTTTGCAACCGTCGATGGTGAACACATTCGCCTGCTGGGTATCAACACACCTGAAATTGCGCACAGTGATAAACCGGCTCAACCCCTGGGTGATACTGCCACGAGGGCGCTGCAAAAGTTGATTTCAGGGCAAAAAGTCCGACTGTCTTTCGATGTTGAAAAGCAGGACACCTATGGCCGGGTTCTGGCACAGGTCTGGTTAGCCGATAACACCTGGGTTAACGGCCAACTGGTTGAGCAGGGTATGGCGCACGTCTACACCTTTTACCCGAACATCCATTGGACTGATGAGCTGCTTCAACTGGAGAAGCTCGCCCGCAGCCAGAACCTTGGCATCTGGCAAAATCCCCGCTTCAAAGTGCTTCCGGCTAAAAAAACATCCAATGAACAGGTTGGTCAGTTTCGCCTTATTGAAGGAAACATTCACAGTATCGACAAAGATGGCTGGGGATTTTATCTGGATAAGATTCACGTCAGCATTCCCAAAAACATTCGCAAGCGTTTCAAAAATGAACCTACTTTTCGTATTGAGCAATCGCTCACTGTTCGTGGTAAACTTCGCATCTCGAGTAAAGGAAATGTCTTCATGGCTGTATATACTCCCGAAGATCTGGAGGTTAACCCTTGAACAAGCTTAAGCTGATCATCATCACATATTGTGCCCTGTTCGTTTTGGCCGGATGCGCCACCAATCCGGTCAGCAAATCCAAAGAATTTTCACTGATGAGTGAAAAGGAAGAATTGGCACTGGGTCAGCAACTGGCCGCCGAATACAATAAAAACCTGCCACTTTTACCTGACGATGACCCCTTATCCGTATATGTAAATGAAGTTGGCCAGCGGCTGGCTTTCGTATCGGACCGGAAAGAATTATTCTACCACTTCCATGTGGTTGATGATGCCACCATCAATGCCTTTGCGCTACCCGGTGGCCACATCTATATCCATCGCGGCCTGATGATGTATTTAAACTCTGAAGCTGAACTGGCCTCGGTGCTTGCCCATGAGATCGGCCACGTCACCGCCCGCCATGCAGCCCAGCGTTACACCCAGATTCAGGGTTACCAGCTTGGCATGATGGTGACTTCTATTTTTGTGCCGTTCAATCAGGTGACCGGTAACCTCGCCAATTTACTCGCCGCCTCCTTCATCAGCGGCTTCGGGCGCGACATGGAGCTTCAAGCCGATGAGCTGGCGCTCAAATATGCGCCGGATGCAGGCTACGACCCTTATGCCACGATTCAGCTGCTATCGACCCTGCAACGCGTTGAGCATGTCAACAATCTGGAAATCACCGATACCGGCGAAAAACCTCCTGTCTATCACGGTGCTTTTGCCACACATCCGGAAACCCGCAAACGTATTCAGCAAGCCACCGAAAAAGCACAGTCAATGCATAGCAATGGCTTCGTTAACCATGAACGTATGCTGGCAGCTCTGAATGGCTACCCCTATGGTGACAGCCCTGAAGAAGGTGCGGTGGTCGGACAAAAGTTCCTGCATCGCGATCTTGGCCTGCAGTTGACATTCCCCGAGCGCTGGGTGATTCAAAATACACCGCAAGCTGTAACGGCCCGCATTCGCAATCAAAGCGTCTATTTCATGATGGCGCAAAAACCACTTTCCCGTCGTGTTTCAGCCAAAGAGGTATTGGAAAGCCTGTTTCCCAAGCGTCATGTTGGCGAAGTCACTACAGGCACACTCATGGGCAAGCCTTATGCACGGGCACGTGTGATAGCCAGTGCGCCTAAAGTCAGCAAAGCAGCCATCGATATCATCGTTCAGCTCGATGGTGACAAGGCTCTGATTGTCAACATGTGGGCACCCCGCGATGAAATTGACAGCTACCAAAGCGATTTCGATGCTATTTTCAAGTCACTGAAATCGTATGACCCGAAAATCGATGGCGATATTCCGCGTATCACAATCCATACATGGCACCAGCAGGATTCCTGGCAGAAACTGGCTGAGCGATCCGGCAATATTCTCGGTAAATTTACAGCTGAACGTTTTGCCGCGCTTAATGGTATGGAGCTGAATCAATCGCCGGAAACAGGTAACCTGATTAAACTGGTCAAATAGCAGCACTGACCCTGATCACATCCATCATCTCCGGCATGTGGTCAGGGAAAAAGTGCCCGGCCCCTTCGATGGGGTAAAACTCAGCATGTTCGGGCAATGTGTTGATCCACGCCTGAACCTGCTCAAATTCTACCAGTTCATCTTCCGTGCCTGAAATCACCAGCAGTGGACGCTTCTCTTGCTGCACAAAATCAAATGACCAGAAATTGACAGCCGGAGCCACGGCAAACATACGAGCAATACGCGGATCCTTTGCCGCAGCCAGCAAACCTGCATAGGTGCCGAATGAAAAACCGGCCAGCCACACTTCGGCTGTCGGATGCTGAGCCTTTAACCAGTCGACAACAGCCACCACATCATCCGCCTCACCCACACCATTAGCCCACTGCCCCTGCGACTGTTCCACACCCCGGAAATTAAAACGAACCACGGCAAACCCCAAATCCTCAAACACGCGCGCAATCCAGTAGACCACCTTGTTGCGCATGGTGCCGCCATACAGCGGATGCGGATGACAAACCACCACCGCCGGTTTACCGGCTTGTCCCGGCTGATACAGCGCCTGCAAGTCTCCGGCAGGTCCGGCTATCAGCAGCCGTTCATGGTGATGCCCGCTCATGCGAATAATTCGGCGTAGCGCGCTGCCGAAAAACCGACTTCAAGCTGCCCGTTCACATCCAGCACCGGCCGCTTGATCATACTGGTGTATTCGCAAAGAAGGCCTATCGCTTTGGCCTCATCCACATCGTCCTTAGCTTCTTCCGGCAATTTCCGCCATGTCGTGCCCCGCTTGTTAAGCAGAGCTTCCCAGCCCACCTGTGCACACCAGCCCTGCAAGCGGACTGCATCTACACCCTCTTTTTTGTAATCGTGAAAGCAATACTCCACCTGATGTTCATCCAGCCATTTACGCGCTTTTTTGATCGTGTCGCAATGAGCTATGCCATACATATCAATCATGCTTTCTCCAGTTTTTCCATATTGTACTGCGCAAATATCTGCTGCCCCGCTTCATCCAGATACAGCGAACATAAGCGGGCCGCAACGGGCTGCATATCACCTTGCAGGATGCTATGGAATGCATCCTGTCCTAACAGGGAAAAATGCGTCGTTAAAAACAAGCGGTCCAATACCCCGTCGACCAGCAGCGTCCGATGCACCGCAGGTCCGGCAATCATGTAGGCGCTGCGGTAGCCCAGCTTCACCAGCAGGCGTTTAATGTCCGTGCCCGACACCTGACCCTTGCCACTTTCACAAACCTGAACGCCAGCCGCAACAAGTGCCTCGCGGCGTTTACAATCACAGCCTTCAGGCGTCATCACAACAATCCTGCGATGCTCCAGATAACGCAGCGCAGCAAGCGGAATATCCAGACTGGCCGAAACAATTAACACATCCGGCTGGGCCTGCATGCCCTGTTGCAAACGCCATGCTACCAGGTCCTGGTAAGCATCTTCCCTGCCTACCGGCAACAAATCCTGTGCACAACCTTTGTCCAGCTGTCTGAAATAGCGCGCTGATGTAATCAGCACATCAGCCTGCGCCGCCAGCTCCTGATACAAACGCCAGTCGCGACGGTTGGCGATATGCCCGGGCACAGAAAATTCGCCGGACACTGCATTCTGGAGCGAAATACGTCCGTCCAGCGAGGTAATAAAGTTTGAATAGATAAGCAGACCACTGTCCTGTTCGGCATCTACCTTGCGGATGGATTCACGCTCAAGATATAAACCGCTCAACGGGTATTCCCCGGCTTTTTCTGCCGGATACAAACACCGCACCGTCATGCAGTCTCTCCTTGCACATCAACGCGATACAACAGCCATGCGCCAACAGCAAACAGCACCACAATGGCCAGAATAGAGGCGCGGCTGCTACCGGTCATCATGCTGACCGTGCCCATCAGCACCGGGCCAAGTACAGCAGCAAATTTCCCCATCATATTGAAAAAGCCGAAAAACTCTGCCGCCTGATGGCGCGGGATCATCTTCGCATACATTGAGCGCGACAAGGCCTGAATACCGCCAATCACCAGACCGACAGCTATCGCCAAAGTGTAAAAATCAACCGCAGCGGTCATCATCGAGCTCCACACACAGACCAGCGCATAGACGCCGATACAGATCAGAATCACGCCCTTGGCATGCCATTTTTCACCCAACCAGCCCAAAGCCAAAGCCGATGGAAAAGCCACAAACTGCGTCACCAGCAGAGCCGTGATCAAGACGCTGGAATCAAAGCCGAGCGACAGGCCATAATCCACCGCCATGCGTGCCACCGTATTGACGCCATCGATATACAAAAAGTAGGCCAGCAAAAACAACCATACCTGGCGCAATTGCCGTATCTGATGAAATGTCTCCGATAATTGCGAAAAACCGGCTCGCGTTGCGCTCAGCCATTGGGGCTGTTCGCTCACATGTGATTCATGCACCCCATACGCCAGCGGTAATGAAAACACCGCCCACCAGATCGCAACGGATAAAAATGATACACGCACCGCCTCGCTGGCATCACTCAGTCCAAACCAGTCAGGATGCAATGTCATCAGCACATTCAGCGCAAACAGCAAACCACCGCCGATATATCCCACGCCATAACCCAGCGCCGATACCCGATCCAGTTCTTCGTATTCAGCCACGTCCACAATCAGCGCATCGTAAAAAACATTCGCCCCTGAAAATGCGATAGAGCCGAACGTAAAAATGGCAATCGCCACCACCCAACTACCCTGTGTTACAAAAAATAAGGCCGCAGTCATCAGCACGGCCAGCGTGGTAAAACTCAGCATCATGCGCTTTTTCAGGCCACCCTGATCGGCCACCGCGCCCAGAATCGGAGCCAGCAAAGCAATCAGCAGACCCGACACGGCATTGGCCATACCCAACCAGAAGGTACTTTCATTGGCGGATAATCCTGATGCCCAGAATTGCTTGAAAAACACCGGAAAAAAACCAGCCATCACCGTCGTGGTATAAGCGGAGTTGGCCCAGTCATAACAAGCCCATGACCATATCGCGCGTTTCGAATCAGATATCTGCATGCCCCCAAAAATAGACGAAGCGCCTCTTCATTGCGAGGGTAGGCGAATAATGAATCGAATGATGTGCCAATTTCTCGGCCCCATCGTGGGCATCGCCATTGCTCTGGGGCTTGATATCGCAACATATCCCCAGGCCGGGCCGATGTTGGGCATCGCCATCTGGATGGCAATCTGGTGGATTTCCGAATGTATTCCACTGGCCATTACAGCCACCATTCCACTGTTCGCATTCCCGTTATTCGGCATCACTACTGGCAACGATATTGCGCCGAAATACTTCAACTCAATTATTTTTCTGTTTCTCGGCGGTTTTCTTATTGCTCAGGCCATGGAAAGCACAAAGCTTCATAAGCGTCTCGCCCTGAACATGCTGGCTCGTCTGCATGCCAGCCCTTTGCAACTGGCGTTGGGTTTCTCACTCTCTACCGCCTTTCTGTCGATGTGGATTTCCAATACCGCCACCACCATGCTGATGGTGACCATAGCCCTGCCGCTGCTACACAAGCTGATGGAAGATCACGGACATGAAGTCATTGCCCCGGTATCAGCAAGTTTTCTGCTTATTATTGCCTATTCAGCCAATATTGGCGGCATGGGCACACCTGTCGGTACAGCCCCCAATCTGGTATTTCTGGAAAATATGCGGGCAGCAGCGCCGGAGCTAACGCCTTCTTTTCTGCAATGGATGATGATCGGCATTCCCATGGTATTGGCCGGAATTACAGTATTGTTTCTTGTACTCGGCCCGTCCATTGCCCGGCTACCGTGGAAACATGCCGATACGTCCAGTCTGCAACACGCAGTCACCGAACTCGGACCAATACGCCGGGAAGAAAAGATTGTCGGCTACATTCTTGCCACCACTGCTCTGCTGTGGATGAGCCGAACGGGCATTCATGCGGAGAGCTTCAACATTCCCGGCTGGGCCTCTCTGCTTCCCTATCCGGGTGTGGATGACGGCACCGTCGCCATGTTTATGTCGCTCTGGCTATTTCTGTTCAAAAAGGTCGATGGCACACCGATTCTCGACACACCCTCAATCAGCCGTCTGCCATGGGATATCATCATCCTGCTGGGTGGCGGTTTCGCGCTGGCTCATGGCATGCAACATTCCGGTTTATCTCACTGGATCGGCGCTCAACTGGAATTTTTACAGCATGTTCCTGTTCCCGTCATGATGCTGGGTATTGCGCTGGTGATCACCTTTCTCACCGAAATCACCAGCAATACCGCAACCACGCAGGTGATGCTGCCAATTCTGGCTGCTGCTGCCCTTTCCAATGCCATTGACCCCTTACTTATCCTTATTCCAGCCACACTTGCTGCTTCATGCGCATTCATGCTGCCTGTCGCCACACCGCCCAATGCAATTGTCTTCGGATCAGGCCATATTCCGATGAAAACCATGATCAAAACCGGCATCAGACTTAATCTTATCCTGGCCTTCGTCATCGTCGGCATCGTATATGTTTTAAGGCCTCTGCTGCCCGGTATGTAAGCGCTGATATAGCGAAGATAACGACATCTCACCTCCGACACACAACTTTCTTGAAAATTGTCATTGACGAAGCGCGCTTCAGCCCTAAAATGCGCGCTCTGTTGACGCAAGTCATCACGGCGCTTTAGCTCAGTTGGTTAGAGCGGTGGAATCATAATCCATGTGTCCGGGGTTCGAGTCCCTGAAGCGCCACCACACAAAATGCTTATATAGCAACAACTTAGGGAGCCTTTCGGCTCCCTTTTTTGTTTCCTCACGTTGCATAAAGTTGCACCAAGTTTCACTCGCATTGCACCAAAATTGCACCAAACATTATCTCCCGGTAGGTAGGTTGCGTTTATCAGGTCAGGTGGCATTCTGTAAGATAATCTACTCTGATCTGGAGACGCTACAGGCCGATCTGGACGAGTGGATCGATTATTACAACAATGAGCTGTACCCATCAGGGTAAATGTGCTGCGGACGGACGCCTATCGAAACGCTGCAAAACGGCAAAAAGGTCTGGTTGGAAAAGTTCGTGAACTGAATATGACCTGACAAAAACCCTTCCGGATTTCGGATAACTGTCAGATCAGGTCGCGACTACTACACATTATTATTTATGACCTTGACCGAACAGATTGGGCAATGGATCCGAAGAAGCTCTATGTGGGAGCCAGCAGGGCCAAACATCTTTTAGCAGCTCTTCAATGCGAAACACCTATATTGTAGTCAATCAACAGACCCTCTTTTCATAACGGACAGGCAAACGAATCAACTCATATCGCCAATTAGGCTAGTTTTATTTCCGTCCAATTTCCTGAGTTAATATGATACCGAGTGATTTCATTATCGTTTGATGAACAAATCCTTACCTCTACACCATCTGCTGTATTAGCCCATGATTCACCCATAATTTTTTCTAGACTAAGGGAATCCCAAGAAACCACTTTATTCCATGAAGGCCAATCAGTCGCAGACCATCTATAGCCTGTACCCTTCAATTGATCCTTTATATGAACGGTCGCGGGTTTTTTGTGTTCTTGATTTCCCACTTTCACGACCTTATGGCTTTCAACAGTTGCTGGTGGCGAATAATTTACCCATTGGACTGACTGGAACTTGAAACCCTGCATGTCATTCAAAAATGATGATTCGCTCTGTTTTTCTGTTATCACAAACAGCGTGTCAACAGCCCTAGTCAGCGCCACATAGAAAAGGCGACGCTCCTCAGCAACAATTGTTTCTGGATGGTCTCCTAACGCCCTTGTAAACACCCAGTCAGGGTGAATGAGCGGATAACTGCGTTGAATTGCATCAAGAATGATTACAACATCTTTTTCCAAACCCTTATACTTATGCACTGTCGAAATAGAGACTTTCTTTGCCATTTCTTCAGGAAGATCAACGCATATAGACTCTTTAAACTGATCCAATCCCTTGTCTGTTCTTTTCCTGTCATTCTGAAAACTAACGTACCATGGGATAGTGTTCCTTCGAGATAGAAGGACAACATTACATCCATTTTTCAATACTGAATTAATAATCCGTCTAACGGATGGAGAGATAGCATCCCCAGAAAACCTTGCGTCTTCAAAAGATTTTGGCTGAAACTTGCCCAAGTCCCCTAACAGGACATTTCCACTATCGCTTTTCGATGATCTCGCTGGCTTCCCTTTATCGTACATCAGCGCATTTCCCGCCTCCACAATTCTTTTCTTAGATCGGTAATTAGTAGATATCTGAAGTTTTATAGCGCTCTCAAAGTAGTCTTCAAACTGCTGAAAGAACTTTAAATTAGAACCGGCAAAGCCATTTATGGCTTGCCAATCATCTCCAACACAAAAAAAGTGAGCGTTAGTATTGTGCTTTCGAATAGAGGAAATGAGTTGGTGAAACAGCTCAGAGAAATCCTGAAACTCATCAATGGCGATGTGCTTCAAAACTGATAAGTCACCTCTACCACTTTTTCTTTCAAATACATTTTGTCCACCTTGAACCAGAAGGGCCGCCTGTTGCATAAGTCCATCAAAATCATCCTGGTCGGTTGTATGCATACGATCTAAATAAGCGGTGTAGATAATTAGAACAATTTTCAGAAAGGCGCCTTCGGCTTGTGATAGAGGATCATAAGATGCGATAAGGCGTTCTAACTCTCTTGGCCCCATGAGTAATTTTCTGCAGCGCCCAATAAAGCCACGAACACATGCCGTAAAACGATCAATGGCTCGATCCTTTATTTTCTCCCAAATCTCATCATCTGAAAGTTTTGTATAATTTATGCCATTTTTTTTGCAGACTCTGCTTCAGCAGATCCGTAAATTCTTCTGGCGAATTTCCTTTAATATCATGGGGAAAAAGCTCAATCAGCTTCCACCCTGGTTTATTCCTCCAGTAGATACGCTTTTGGTCTGACATCTCGTCATAATCAGGGTCACCCTTCATCCCAAAGTATTCGATTATTACCCCACCGCCTGCCGGAACTGGGATGGTAAAGTCAGGTCGATAATTGAGATTGTTCCACCAATGATTTTTTTCGTAGTGATACGAGATATTGTGCTCAAAAAGGAAATCGGCAATTAGTTTTTCGCCGTATGATTTGACATATTCACCAGCAATACTTTCGTTTGGAATTGCCCTTCTATAGTAAAGAAGCTCCGCTTTGCTTTTGTCATAACAGTTATTAATGATTCGATCCCAGGCCTCTCTGAAATGAGCCATCATCACATCGCGGATCAGCGGTTTATATTTCGGATTGCGCGTATGCTCATCAATAACCGTCTGAATTTCCCTGCTCAACTCTTGGCTTTCTTCCAAAGGATCATCGAACAAAATCTTTCCTGGATGGACGATAGCGTAAGCCAGCGCATGAAAAGTCATGACATGTGGCAGATCAACCCCGAGCCTTTCAGCTACATCTGCAACTGCCTGGGATTCCGATGCGATCTTATCCTTGTGCTTCCGCCCCTTCTTTTTCTCCAACTCAAGCTGCTTCGATGCTTCAGGGCATAAATAGATAAGCAGACGCTTCCTTATTTCCGCTGCAGCTTTTCGATTAAAGGCAAGGAGAAGAATTTCATTCGGGGAGATTCTACAGTGCTTAATCAGGAAGACCGTTCGACACGTAATAGTTCTGGTCTTGCCACTACCTGCTCGCGCCCCTACCAGTACATTTCCATCTACCGCAGCAATAGCTAGTGCCTGCTCGCTATCTAGTGTGAAGGGATGTCCTAGGTCATCTGCAGGCAAATGCTTCGCAACCCAGTTGGAAACAAACTCGATTTTAGCACCATTGAATTCATCGATAGACAATTCATTTACACAATTATCTCTGTAATACGCATCGACATTCTGAAAGTCGTTTTTAAGCTCTAATTGAATTTTCTCTAGCCAACCACGCTTTCTCTTTTCTGTCTCAACTCGAATTCTCGCTAGCCTTTCTTCCTCTTCAAGCTTCTTCTTCCTCTCAATCTCTTGTTGGAGTTTCAGCTGTTCTTGAGCGGCTCTGTCATGTTGAATCTTCTCAACATGAGCAAATAGCTTTTGCGCTCTTTCACGTGCTTGTGAAGATTCAAATTCTTCTAGAAGTGCCAAAACCTCTTCGTACCATCCAATGTCATCACTCGATAAATTAGATTTACGAGCTGAATCCCTCAGTAAAAGTTTAAATACTTCATATACTAGGGCGTCAAACTGTTCCTTAGTTAGGGTTTCAACTGCAGCTGACAGGTGTTTTCTCGAACGGATAAGGTTAGATCGCGGGAGCGAAGCGAGCCGCGATCTGAACCGTTTGTTGGACAGCCCCGATGGGTGAGAAAGTTCCCTTGAAAATATCTTTTTGAGTTTCACTTCCTCTGAAGCCGTGCTTTGTGTCGCAAGGCCTAAAATGAAGTGGTGGTCGTTACCTTTGTGGTCACATGGTTTCGAATCAGTCGATCT
>Ga0210009_1000794_pt1 | contig 31484 bp, 29 predicted proteins | sample CryGeyCG2114_065_FD_185457 | JGI IMG/M metagenome (GOLD analysis project Ga0210009, IMG submission 185457) | Groundwater microbial communities from aquifer - Crystal Geyser CG12_big_fil_rev_8/21/14_0.65 (SPAdes) (version 2) | ecosystem: Environmental > Aquatic > Deep subsurface > Groundwater ...
GTCATTACATCGTCGACACAGTCTACAACGAAGACCGAAGCCGGATCAGAACAGGAAACGGGCCGGAAAACATGACTCGACTGCGACGTTTCGCTGTCGGCCTACTCAAATCACGAGGCGTAAAGAACATTGCGGAAAAAATGCGCCAATTACTTTTGAATACACGACAATTACTCGATATACTCAAAATGACCAAAAATAGTTGCAGGGTGGCCTAGAACAAATTTGCCGTGATTCGATAATATGTGTTTGATTCAAAATGGATTCAGCATGTCTGAGTACGAAAGATTTAAAAGCTTCCGGGATGGCAGCAAAACGCTTGTTTTTTCGGTGTACGATATGCCATTGGCGCATGATCGGGAAATCTTCAACATCCAGGACTACAAGTCGTTTCAAAGCCAGCTCCATTTCTATGGTGTGCAGCGAAACTATGCCCAGGCCTAATTCGGCCATGACAGCTTGTTTAATGGCTTCGGAGCGGTTCATAACCATGCCGGGGATCAGTTCAAGCTGATGTTCGGCAAAAAAACGGTCTGCCGCCATGCGGGTGCCGGAATCGGATTCCCTTACGATGAATGATTCGTTGGCAATTTGAGACATTTGAATGTTCTGCTGCTTGGCCAATGGATGATCTGGATAAGCGATAACCACCAGTGGGTTATCGATGAACGGTGTGCCCAGTAAGTCATGGCCTTTGGGTGGTTTGCCCATGATAGCCATATCCGTATCATTGTTATCAAGGGCCTGAAGAAGGCCTGGACGGTTGGTAACATCTAATGTGACAAGAGCGCCGGGGTATTGATGGTGAAATGCGGCAATCAGTTGCGGAGCAAAATAGTTGGCGGTTGATGCCATGGTCAGATGAAGTTTTCCACGTTTCATGCCTTTAAGTTCTTCAATGATTTCGGATGCTTCCTGAAGCGTTTGCTGAATGTTTTTTGCATAATTGTAGAGTTCGTTTCCCGCTTCGGTAGGGAAAATATTTTTACCGGAGCGTTCAAATAATGGCAGGCCGATCTGTTGTTCCAGTTGTTTGATTTGCATCGATACAGCCGGTTGTGTCATGAATAATGATTTGGCTGCATCGGTATAGCTTTGATGTTCAATGATGGACTGGAGAATTTTCATCTGTTTCAGGGTAATATTCAAACGGACTACCTCACATAAGGAAAATTTATGTAATTCATCATATACTCTTATTTTACATTATGAAAGGGGAATCTTAGTCTTCCCAATATCGGCGAAGATGTATAGTCTTCTTTTCCGCGAGTCTGAGGGGTATTCCTTGACGTCTCTCGGCCGATCTTACAATAAACTTGGAGGGATTCACAAATGGATCAATCGAATCGTTACGCCAATCTGGATCTGAAAGAAGAGGACCTGATTGCAGGCGGTAAGCATTTTCTTGTCGCATATAAACTGATACCAGCTAAAGGCTTCGGTTTTTTGGAAGTTGCAGCTCACGTTGCAGCTGAATCTTCTACCGGTACCAATGTGGAAGTATCCACAACTGACGACTTTACCCGTGGTGTAGACGCACTGGTTTATGAAGTGGATGAAACCGCATTCGGTAACGACCCTGTTAAGGGTGGTGGTTTGATGAAGATTGCTTATCCTGTTGAATTGTTCGATCCGAACCTTTCCGATGGTGTTTTCAACGTTTCTCACATGTGGTCACTGATTCTGGGTAATAACCAGGGTATGGGCGATCATGAAGGCTTACGTATGCTCGACTTCCTGGTTCCTGAATGCATGGTCAAGAAATTCGACGGCCCTGCTACCAATATTTCCGATATGTGGAAAACTATGGGCCGTCCTGAAGTAGACGGTGGTTATATTGCCGGTACTATCATCAAACCTAAGCTGGGTTTGCGTCCTGAGCCATTTGCTCGTGCTTGCTATGAATTCTGGCTTGGCGGTACTTTTATCAAGAATGATGAGCCACAGGCGAATCAACCGTTCTGTCCAATGGAGACTGTGATTCCTTTGGTCGCCCAAACCATGGATCGCGCTCAGCAGGAGACTGGCGAGGTTAAGATTTTCTCTGCCAATGTTACAGCTGATTTCCACGGTGAAATGATCAAACGCGGTGAATTCATTCTGGGCGAATTCGCCAAATACGGTAACGAAAAGCACGTTGCATTCCTGGTAGACGGTTTTGTAACCGGTCCTGCTGGTGTAACAACTTGCCGTCGTGCATTCCCTGAAACATTCCTGCACTTCCACCGCGCAGGTCATGGCGCTGTAACATCTTACAAATCGCCTATGGGTATGGATCCACTGTGCTACATGAAGCTTGCTCGTCTGTCAGGCGCTTCCGGTATCCATACCGGCACCATGGGCTACGGCAAGATGGAAGGCCATTCAGGCGAAACCGTGCTGGCATATATGCTGGAGCGCGATGAGTGCCAGGGCCCTTACTTCTACCAGAAGTGGTACGGCATGAAAGCAACAACACCAATCATCTCAGGCGGCATGAACGCGCTGCGTCTGCCAGGTTTCTTCGAAAACCTCGGCCATGCCAACGTCATCAACACCTGTGGTGGCGGTGCTTTCGGTCACATCGACAGTCCTGCAGCTGGCGGTAAGTCACTGGATCAGGCTTACGATTGCTGGAAAACCGGCGCTGACCCGATCGAATACGCCAAGACTCACCCTGAGTTTGCTCGTGCGTTCGAATCTTTCCCGAAAGATGCAGATCGTATCTTCCCGGACTGGCGCGAAAAACTGGGCGTACACAAGTAAGTCCAGCGTTTCAAGTCAATAAAGTAAAAAGGCCTCCACGTAAGTGGGGGCCTTTTTTTGTGCTTTCTGATAGGGCGTGCGACGTGACTGCAAGCGGGTGAGCGTTTTTTTTACTGAGGGTTATTAGCCACCTGAGTTAAGTGCACTGAGAATTGTTCTGCGGTGGTCGGGGTCCATTCCATCTCACCGATAAAACGACTAAGGATTTGTCCGTACGGATCAACCAGAAAAGTCATCGGTAAACCACGTACACCCAGCTGACGGGCATCGCTTTGATTGGCCAGTAACGGGGAGATTTGCATATTCATTTGTTGCAGAAAGTAATCAGCCTGTCCGATTCGCTGATCTAAGGACAGCATCAAAACCTGATACTCCGGGTGAGCTGCTGACCAGCTTACCAGTTGAGGAAGTTCTTGCCGGCATGGGCCGCACCAGGCGGCCCAATAGTGGAGGAGAACAGGTTTTCCCTGCATCTCTGAAAGACGGTGTAGCTTTTCACTGGTATCTTCCCAGCGTACAAACGAAGCGCTTTCAGCAAAACTCAGTACAGGCATCGACGAAACGGCAATGAAGCATGTCAGCATCAGGCTGCCAAAGCGTTTCATTGCGAATCCTCCAGAAAACTCAGCACATCCGCTGTTTCCTGTTCGCTCAACGGATCCATATTTTTTTGTTTCATACGTACCTGCATGGTGCTTAATACGGCTTTCCATTGCTGCATACTCAAAGATTCAGGCTTGGGCGGTTGATGACAAATCTTGCAGCGGTTTTCATAAATGGATTGACCGTTTGCACTATCGTCAGCTGCCAGCGCAGTAGCCGGTAGTAGCGTGAGGATGAAGCTGTAAATCAATATTCTCATGGTATCACTCCGTTTAATACATTCGTCAGGTTCACGCCATTGCGATAATCCTCATTCATCAGGATAACGCCGGAATTGTTGATCACAATTGTTGAGCCCATAGCGGCATTGAGCTGAGTCATCAGCGATTGACCACTATCGACCAGCACAGTGAAGGGCGAGCCACCGTAACCATTGGCAAGCTCAGAGGCGCGACCGCCAACAACAGAGCCGGAAATATAGTCAATCAGTACATATTGAACATTGCCGCGAGCGGCGAATGCCGGAATGATTGAACTGAGCATATGGTCGCTATGCGACAGGCAGATTGGACACCACATGGTAAAATACAATACGATCGCATCGGCGGGAGCTGTGCCACCCGGCAGGTGATCAGTCAGACGCCATGGGTTTCCCCGACTGTCCAGCAATGAAAACGGCGCAACTTGCTGGCTAACCTGATTGCCAATGCTGCCAGCGGTAACCGGTGGACGCAGATCGGTGCCCGAGGGGTTCAGGTCACTGCCACAAGCCGACAGGGTCAGGCTCAGGCAAAGTAAAGTCAGGTGTAAGGATTTAACGGAAAACATAGCTGACCCCCATGGTGATAATGTCGGTTGTCGGGAAATTTCTTCCCCAACTGGTGCGTTGAATCGCATGATTCCAGCTGGCATTGATGATCCAGTCCCTGTCGCCGGGTGACCAGGCAATCGTCGTGGTTGTTGAGCGTTTACGAATACCACTGGTTGGATCGGATTGTCCATCGATGCTTGCTTTATCTTCCCATAAATCCGCATAGGCCAGTGTGCCAGTCCATGATTGCATATCATTAGCAAAATAAGTGTAACCACCACTGACAGATACCGTTGCACGGTCACCCATGCGTTTGCGGTAGGGTTTGACGAATGTGCCGTATTCGCGATTGATGGGCCGTTCAAGATGTGTGCCATAGGTCAGATTCAGCGTCATGTTCCATGGGTAGATGGTTTTATCGATTAGAATATTGCCATCGAGCCGGTAAAAGCCGCGCCCGGTGATGTCGAAATTGTTGTTTACATCATCATATGGCGAAATACCTGTAGGCACATTCAGCGTTGCGCCCAGATAAATTGCCGGCATCAGATCTTCCAGTGTTTCAACATTCCAAACACATTTAATGCCATCAAACGTTTCATAGCGCAACGTGATAGCGGCATCACCGACACCGCTGGTTTTGCTCTGAATTCCGGTGTAATGGTTATCATTCCAGACAAAGGGCAGGGAACCGGCAATTTGCCAGCGCTCGGCCAGGCGATAAGCTCCACCGACACTAAGGCGATACTGATAGAGGTTGGAGCCCGGCGGATCAGCAACCCATTTACCAGCGCCGTCCCAGAAGCCATCGTATTTTTCACTGGAAAAGTTTGTGCTGAGTTCAGCTTTACCGAACTTGGGCAGTACCAGCGAGGATGCTGAGCCACCTCCACAACAGGAGGCAGCCCGAGCATGCAGCGGCAACAAGAAAGCAGCCCCCACAAGGAGGGCCGCCAAGATTTGCTTGTTCATCATCATAGTGCTGTGAAGCTTAATTGCGGATTGTTACCACCGGCATCAAGCATCACATTTCCATCAACGGTAACGCGAATGGAAACTGTTGCGGCCTGACCCGTAGTTAAGCCTGCCAAACCGATAACCTGATACTTGCCGGTATCCATCATCATGTTTTTGACTGAGGTCATTGTATTCCAGGTCGTTCCACCATCCACTGACGCTTCAACGATAACCGTCGCCACTGTTTTTGCCGGTCGGGTCATGCCGGTGAGTGCCTGATGAAGAGTCTGGCCTGCATACACGGGCGGAAAGCTCATGCCGCCGTGTCCGCCCATGGGCATGGTCATAGTCATATCGGCCATATCACGGGTGGAGATGAATACTGTAAGATCGTGGCTGCCACCAGCATTGGCGTAGATATCGTGTAGCCACACCCGGTATTCACGCGGGGTGGTCAGGCCTTTCATATCCGTCCACGTATCCAAGATGTTGCTACCCTTGGATATCAGGAGATCAGTACCCATATTCATCATTACATTGGGATAAAAATACTGACGGGCATACGGGTCCATCGTGTTGGTCGATGTGGTGTCGCCCAGTTGCACGGTGAGTTCCCATTGTCCCATCGGCATATTGTTCATGCCTGATGGCATGAGGTAATACATATCGACCAGATAAACACCAGCAGCAGCCTGTGTGGTGTCGACCATGCTGTGCGGTGTGGTGTGGTTCATGCCGGAATTCATATACATCAGCGGCATCACCATCATGCGATTTACCTTGCCACCGGCAGTAATATCAAACGGTGCGTTGGTTGCAGTATTGGTGAGGGTGATTTTGTGGGTCGTTTTGGTGCTTCTGAAACCCGTCTGGAAAGGTGCTGCATAGACGACATCAAGCATGACATTGAGCTGAGTTCCATCCGTTAAAGCAACTGTTTTAGTAAACCCCGGCCTATCACCTTTGATTGGTGGCAAGCCCATGGATGGTGCTACAACTCCAGCTGCGTTTTTTGAACTGCTGGAAAATTGAGCAACCGACATGCTTAATTGATTGGCTAATGGTTTGCTCTGATTCAGCACTTGCAGATTAACACCACTGATGAAAGTCACAGGATTTCCACCTGCAATGCCATCGAATGTGCCATCGGCCAGGTCCGCAGCCAGTTTAGCAGGCATTTCAGCCAGATCAGCTGCGCTGAGGCCTAAGTTGCTGCCCAATTGACTCATCAGCCCCACACGGAACGCCGCATCCTTGTCTGCCTGTGTTTGCGCGGTGATTGTTGTGGTGTATGGATCAAAGGGTCTGGCGCTTAAATCAGGCGCGTAGCCGAATACACTCTGGAATGTCGTCGTAGCTTGAGTGAGCGTTTGACCGCCCACAACCAATTGATTAATGATGGTTGTATCTGGCGTGATAGGGGCATTGCCCGCTGCACCAGCAACAAAATATGCTGCCGCAGTGCGTAACGCCAATGGATTTGGCGCAGTCAGTGTTACCGTATTACCGGAGACTTCATCGGTGTAGGTGCCGGTGACTTCAAAGATGAGTTCACCGGATAATGCGCTATTCGGTATGGTTACAGAAAACGCACCATTGCTGACAGTGGCCGTAGTCAGGACTTTTCCTGCTGTATTAAGCACGCTGACGGTGCCGTTGACAGCTCCGGCAACGGCATTGCCGCTGATCGTGGTTGATGTGGTCGTGGCTACACCGCCGGTTGTGGAAGCGCCACAGGCGCTGATGAGCAGCAATACAGCCACCCACATAGAAATATGAAAGGTTTTCATGGGTAAAACTCTCCTCGAAATTGTAATTTTCCTGCATGCATTTCTTTGCTTAAGAGTTGCATGTGCCAGATCAGATCAGTGAATCGCCGTCAGACGAATCATCTGATGATACGTAGATGAATAAGTGGAAAATTAAATACTTCGAGGCGGTGGTGATTCAACCGTGAAAAGCACGGGCTGAAGTTTGGCTGCTTGAAACATGACACTTTGTTTGATTGTCCTGATTTCAGCGATGCTGGTTTGAACAGGTAAATGCGGTGCCAGTAACTGTGGTAAAGAATCAATGCTGCTGTGACAGCCACAAGCACATTCGATTTTGCAATCATCCAGAGCTAGCCCGGATTTTTGACGATGCGCATCAGTATTCATATGCATGCTCTTTCCAGAATATTGCATCGTTGTAGAATCCATGTCGCAGACTTTGGCATACGACACCATGGGCGTACCGCTGATCATCAGCAGCGTCAATGTTATCAAATATACAAGAGTCTTGCGCATGGCCGGAGTATTTAAAACATGGTCTGTAAATGCAACAATAAAAATTTAAGGCTGACTATTTTTGTATGTTATCTTTTTTTTGGTTAGTGTTGCCGCTATTGAATTTTGGAAAGTTATAACTATGAGGTGTGACTATGAGTGATACAGTTCGATTAACAGAGAGTGCTGCAAAAAAAATCAACGGTTTGCTGGCACAGGATGACAACTCGAATATGCACTTGCGTATTTTTGTCTCCGGTGGCGGATGCTCCGGTTTTCAATATGGATTCACATTCGACGATGAGATTAAAGATAATGATACCGTTATCGAAAGCCTGGGTGTCAAGCTGCTGGTCGATCAAATGAGTCTGGATCTATTGAAAGGCTCGGAAGTGGATTACCAGACGTCCCTGCAGGGTGAGTCTTTTGTGATTCGTAATCCCAATGCAGGCTCAACCTGTGGTTGTGGTAAGTCATTTACGCCTGCTGAGCAAGGGCAGCAAGGTTGCGGTCACGCTTCTGCTGCTTACTGATTAAGCACATCCGATATTTTCCAGAGGCAGGAGCAGTCGATGACAGCGCTTGAAATTCACGGTCTGAGCAAGACCTATGGCAATGGTAAAATCGCCTTGCAGGATGTCAGTCTGAGCGTTGCAAAAGGCTCGTTTTATGCCTTGCTGGGTCCAAATGGCGCAGGTAAATCAACGCTGATCAACATCCTTGCTGATACTGTACGCTCCGGCGGTGGTAGCGTGCGCCTGTTTGGTCATGATTTATTTACTGATCGATCCTGGTGTAAGCGACGCATGGGCGTGGTGCCGCAGGAAATTGCCTTTGATCCTTTTTTTACACCGCGTGAAGTGCTGCATTTCACCTCCGGCCTGTTCGGAAAAAAAGCCGATGATGCCTGGATAGATGAATTGTTTGATCGGCTTGAGTTATCTCAGCATACAAGCAAAAACACCCGCCAGCTTTCCGGTGGTATGCGGCGACGTTTACTGGTGGCACAAGCTTTGGTGCACCGTCCTGAGCTGGTGATTCTTGATGAGCCGACGGCTGGTGTGGATGTGGAACTGCGGCGCCGCTTATGGTCTTTTATGCGTGAGCTCAATGCCAAAGGGACAACCATTTTGCTGACGACGCATTATCTGGATGAAGCTGAAGAGTTGTGTGATCAGGTGGCCATTATTAATCACGGAAAGTTGCTGACTGCCCAGCCAATGGCCGATTTGATGCGGCAGGTGGCATCTTCGTGTTTGTGGCTGCGTTACCAGCAGACGATTGAGCTCAGTCCGGCAGATCATGAGATACTGGCTCAATATGCGCCGCGCACTGATGCACAGGGATTATATCTTCAGTTGGGCTTGCAGGATGATGGTCAATCGACATTTCATCAGGCTTATCAGGCTGCTGTTGATCGTTTCGGACCACCACTGGATGCCGGGGTTCGCAAGGAAGACCTCGAAGATGTATTTCTTCGACTGACAGCGCGTCAGGTGGGGGAAGCCAAGTGAAAACCAGTAACCTTCTGGGCGCACAAACCCTGTTTAAACGGGAAGTTAGACGCTTTCTGAAAGTGAATATGCAAACTATTGTGACGCCGGCGCTGACTGCAATTTTATATCTGCTGGTGTTCCGCTATGCCCTGGGTGATCGTCAGGTGCCAGGTATCGGTATCGATTATTTCACCTTTCTGGTGCCCGGTCTGGCGATGATGGCCATGTTGCAAAATGCTTTTGCCAATACATCGAGCTCGATGATTATGGGTAAGGTGATGGGTATGCAAATTTACCTGCTGATGGCACCGCTCTCTGCCATGGAAGTGGTCGCCGCCTTTTTGCTGGCGGCGGTGGTGCGTGCGGTAGTGGTTGCGGTGGTGTTTCTGCTGGTGCTCGTACCCTTTGTCGATTTGACGATCATACATCCCTGGCTGATTATCCTGTATGGCGTTTGCGGCAGCTTGATTATGGGCGGGCTTGGCTTGCTGGCCGGTATGTGGGCGAAGGATTTTGATAATATCGCCATGGTCACCAACTTTATTATTTTACCGCTGACATTTTTGTCAGGAGTTTTTTATTCCGTATCCCAATTACCTGAGCTCTGGCAGAGGGTGAATTATGCCAATCCGTTTTTTTATCTGATTGACGGCTTTCGTTATGGGTTTCTCGGCGTCGGTGATACTGACCCGTTTGCTTCAGTCGGGATTGTATTGCTAACGGTGGCACTGGTATTTGCGAGTTGCTGGTATTTGTGGCGAATCGGTTGGCGGATGAAGGATTAATATGGCACACCAGTCAAAAAGTAAGAAAGATCGAAAAACATCGGCATGGTATCAACGGCATGTGAATGATCCGCATGTGAAACGCGCTCAGAAAGAGGGGCGACGTTCACGGGCCGTGTTCAAGCTGATGGAAATTCTTGATTCGCATATGCTGAACATCCGTAAGGATAGTGTGATAGTCGATCTTGGCTGTGCACCGGGTTCATGGTGTGAAGAGATCGCATCCCGTCTTGACTCGCAAGGTTTGCTGATTGGTATTGATTTGTTGCCGCTGAATCCGATTGAGGGGGTCACGCTGATTCAGGCGGATTTTGATTCGCCGGATGGTCAGCAGGCTCTGGCTGAAGCGTTAAAGGGTCGCGTTATTGATTTGATCGTCTCCGACATGGCGCCGGAAATGAGCGGCAACAAACTGGTGGATCAGATGCGTATGATTGCCCTGAATGAAATGACCCTGCAGTTTGCCCGTCAGAATCTTAAGCCGGGTGGTGATTTGCTGATGAAAACATTCATGGGCGAGGGTTACGACATGTTCCGGCGTGATCTGGGTATGACCTTTACCCGGGTGAAAAATATCAAGCCAGAAGCCAGCCGCAAAACATCCAGTGAATTTTTCCTGCTGGCCCGGGAAATGAAATAATAGCGTTTGTGCATCGTTGTTCGACGTACGCCTGCGTTAAAAGGGTGCGGCAATCTCAAATTCCAGCCTTTCACGACTGATTGGGTGAGTAAAACACAAGCGCTGCGCATGCAGCATCAATCGTTCTCCGATTTCACCGTAGAGTGAGTCACCGACAATGGGGGCGTTGAGCCCGTCATGATGCGATGCATGTACGCGTAATTGATGGGTACGACCGGTTTGCGGATAAAAATAGACGCGTGTTGTTTCAGCGTCGCGGGCAATGATACGCCAGCCGGTACAAGCCAGTTTTCCATGCTCCTCATTCACCATTTGTCTGGGGCGATCTTCTAAATCCAGACACAGCGGCAGATTTATTTCACCTTCAGCAGGCTGTGCAGGCAAGCAAGCCGAGAGGACAGCTTCATATCGCTTATCTACCCGGCGCTGAATAAATTGTTTTTGCAGAAACTTGTTGCTGCTGAGGTTTTTGGCGACAAGCAGAAGCCCGGATGTTTCCATGTCCAGCCGATGCACAAGTTTGAGTTGCGGTACATCGGGATACCGTTGCTGAAGACGGCTAAGTACCGAATCTTTCACATGCTTACCCGGTGTCGAGAGTAAGCCGGATGGTTTGTTGACGATCAGCAGGCAGTCATCTTCGTAAACGATTGGCGGTTCGGCTTCGTCGATACCCAGACCGTGTTCCGGTTCCGGCGCAAGTGCCAAACCGCGTAGCATAAACGGTAAAATAGGGCGGCATTTACCCCGGCAGGCGGGATAGAAGTGGCCATGATGGCGGATACCGGCAGTGGGGGAAGCGCCCCACCAGAACTCAGCCATCGCCAGCGGCTGAAGCTGGTGATGGCAGGCATAGTGAATCAGCTTGGGCCCGGCACAATCACCGGCACCGGCGGGTGGCATGGCATCATCAAAAAAATCACAAATATCCTGTTGTTCACCCAAATGGTTACGCAGTCTGTAGGTGGAATACACTTGTTGATGCAGGTGGCGTAATCGTTGCGCATGCACTTGCTTGAGTCGGCTTATTTGTTGATCGAAGCTGTCCAGTTGCAGCTGAAGCGCATGCAATTTTTCCTGCCAGTGCTGCGTGGCATTGATGGCTTCACGTTTGTGGTGCTGACTGGCCAGCGCCAGAGCAGCCATGTTGGTGCGGTGCTCTTCATCTGTCAGGCTGCTGTCTTCTGTCAACGCTAATCGATGCTGATGGCGCGCTATTTTTGCAGCTTTATGGCGGAGTTTTAATTCACTTAACGCATCATCACGTTGCTGTTGCATGTGCAGAATTTTCGTGAGTAATTCGGCGCGTTCATGCGCGGATTCCAGCGCCAGTAATTGCGCGCCTAATCGTTCGAGTTCCGTTTTTCCGCGAGATAATAAAAGGGCATGTTCATGCGGATTGAAGATAGGTGGTACGAAGCCGGAAATATGCCAAGAGCCATTCATTTGCCCTGAAAAAGCGGAGAGAAATCCGACGCGGGATTCATTGTCCTGAACCACCAGCACGCCAAACATTTTGCCCTTGCCGGGGGCGAAAAAATCACGCGGCCATTGCGGCTGACTGGAAAGCCGTTGCTGTAATATGTGAGCTGCCTGCTCTGCCAGCGGATGCGGCGAATTTGCAAATGGACTGGGTATGGAGGCTGGCAGCATGTCATCGAAAGGCGCTACGGGGAAATAGCTGAGCAGATCAGAATGTTGCATCAAAGGTGGGTGTTTCCGGGGATTATCATGCAGAACTTCCTTCATGCGTGTATTGGCGGCAACTCTATGCATGGAATCAAATAAAAACACATTCCCGATATCATGAAGCATTGACTGTTGCTGATTCAGCAGTGAAAGCGCTGATAGTTCTGCTAGTTTCAGGGCTGGTACGTGTATTGTTATGGTCAGGGGATCAATGATGACTGAACGTGAAAAGATGGTTTCTGGCCAGATATATAACTGTCTCGACCCAGAACTGAGGACTTTACGTGAGCAGGCAAGGCTTGCCTGTGCCAGATTTTCTGCTCACCCCAGTGTCGGGAATATGAAGCATATCAAACGCTTGTTCAGAAACATGGGCAGCGCTGTGCTGGAGCCTGGCTTTCAGTGCGATTACGGCATTAATATCGAAGTAGGACATAATTTTTATGCCAACTTCCATTGTGTGCTGCTTGATGCCGCTACTATTTGCATTGGAGATAATGTTTTCCTGGGGCCGGGTTCTCATATTTATACGTCAGATCATCCCAGAGATGCCAGCGCCCGAGGCAAGGGCATTTGTTTTGCCAGGCCCGTGACTATTGGTCACGATGTGTGGATTGGCGGGGGTGCGAAGATTTTGCCGGGGGTTAGCATTGGTGATGGTGCCGTGATCGGTGCAAATGCGGTTGTGACCAGGTCGGTTGCGGCGGGGGTGGTGTATTATTAGCGGTCGAGCGGGTTAATTATCCAAGCTCAAAAGAAGTCACGCCAAAGATTCTGTTTAACGGCAGATCTGGCTGATTTCCGCTATACATGCGAGCAGTTTCAAAAACCACTTTCATGTGGTTGCGTTCGGCCAGTTCGACGGCTGCCCGATTGACTTCCGGCGTATCGAGGTAAAATACTTCAGTTGAATTGAGTCCCGCTATCAGCGATAGAAAAAGCACTTCCGCCCATGCCGGGCTGTCGGCAAAAAGAGGGCCTATCTTGTAGCCCGTATGACATTGGCGAATGACGCCGTAGCCTGCGAGTTTGTCATGTTCCAGAATGCCAAGGGCATGACTGCCCGGCTGATTAATCCATGCTGCGATGAATGGTGTTCGGTGATCGGGGAAAAATGCCCGGTCATAGGATGCAACCGTTTCTAAAGGCAGGGAAGAAAGCTCGATCACGTCAGGATGCTTCGTGATGTTTAATCCGCCGAAGCCCTCATAGCGTATATTTCGATAGGCCAGTTTAAAACCTGATTTCATATAGTTGTTTTGTTGGGCAATGACACCATCAAGGCCGATGTTGCGGTCTGCAAGATATGCTAAAGCGGCATGCCAGATCTGTATGCCGAAGCCTTTTCCACGGTATTCCGGTTTAACCATGTAGAAGCCAAGAAAGCCAAAAGATTCACCATATTTGATGGCTGAAATTACAGCGATGGGTTCACCGTTCAAAACCCCAATCATAAAGCCATGCGGATCAGCTGCGTAAAAACACTCGGCGTCGTTGATGCCGGGATTCCAGCCTTCGGTGGCGGCCCATTCAATGGCAAGGTCAACTTCCTGCCGGTTCATGGTTCTGATTTCGTAGTTGTTCTCTTGCATGGTAAACCTCCCGTTCTCAGCTATCGGCGGCAAAGTGGATATCACATAATCTGTAACGCTGCCTGCTGAGAGTTCGAAATTTCAAAACGTATATTCCACTTCCGTATAGATGCGGTCATTTTTATCGAACTGACCGAAGAATCCGTTTGACCCTCCGAACATGTCAGCACCGAGTTTTGCAGTGACCTGATCACTGAATTCATACGAAGCTTTAGGCCGCAACATCCAGCTGCCATCGGCCCAGTCGTACAAGCCAATCACTTCAGGCTTCAGTTTTTCATTTAAATAGTCGGTCGAGACCATCAGGCTGGCAAAGCCGGAAGCTTGATCTTCAGCGATGCTGTTATCCCATCCGGGGAGATAGCGGATAAAGAACTGCGGACTGATGCGCCAGTTGCTTTTGCTGTAATCCATGCCGAAAGCGGCATTGACTGTTGTGGCCCGGCCGGTGGATGTTGCAGCGGTGAAGCCGGTTTTATTGATGCCTTCACTGATATTCACCGCCGCTTCACCGCGTAACACGATAGCGCCGAAGGCATTGGAGAAGGAGCCTCCCACAGTATTCATGCGCTGGTAAAGCGGGGTCAGGGTCAGCAGGCCCGGACTCAGGCTTTTCTGCATGTTGGGGGAATCTTTCCAGCCATAGAACCAGTTCAGTGACACATCCCAGCCTGAAAGGTTGGAGCGCCAGGCTGCCCCGGCTTCGACATCCGAAGCTCTCCAGCGCGGCTCATTTCCTGGCTTAACCACCAGTGTAGTACCAGTCGGGGCTGGTGGCAGCGCAAAGGCCCAGCGGGAACCTGCCGGAGCAGGTTTTCCGGGTCGTGCATCCGGCACGACGATAAATTCGAATTCGTGTTCAGAGCCAGCGAGGTCAGTATACCAGTTCAAGCGTGCTGACCACAGGCCGATACGCGAGTCCAGGAAGTCATCGAGCATGAACTCGCGCATATCCAGTGGATTGATAATGTCCAGCATACGCAGCCCATCGGTCTTGCCCCAGACAATTTGCTGCTGCCCGAGGCGAAAATCGAAGGTATCACCGCCGTAGAGCAGGTAAGCCTCTTTGCTCTGTAAATAGGTGCGGTAGTGCTGCTTGATGCCCGGCGTCAAATCCCGATTGTTGGTCGGTTCGAGATCCATGGCGGCGTCATACCAGCCCAGCATGCGGCCGCGAAATTCCCAGCCATCAGCGAAAATGGCTTCCGGCTTCAGATCAAGTCGGTTCTGCACTTTGTCCAGCCGCTTTTCGCCAGCGATAAAGTAGGCCGTTTCATTCTTCACTGAACCGTGCAGCGTCCATTCCATGGCTGATGCCGGTAAGGCACAGAAGAGCAGCGCCGGCATCAGAGTAAAAAACAGTCTCATACTCTGATCTTTTCCTTGCCCAGTCCCAGCAGTACCGGAAACAGATAACAGGTTGCCAGATAACAGATCACCATGGTGGCTGCGATCAGGGCACCGAGTTTCATCTGCGGATACAGGGCGGCTGAGAGCAGCACCAGAAAGCCGCCAACCACAACAAAGGTATTGAATAAAATAGCATGGCCAACACTGCGATTGGTGTTGATGACGCTGTCTTTGTAACTGTTTCCGGCGACGCTCTCTTCGTGATATCGATGCAGATAGTGAATGGCAAAATCGACACCGATACCCAGTGCCATGGCACCGGTCAGGGCTGTAGCAATATCCAGCGGAATACCGAAATTACCCATCATGCCGTAGTTGACAGTCACCGCCAGCGACACCGGAATCATGGCAATCGCGGCAATCAGCAGACGTCCGAACATCCACCAGCAGAGCAGAAAAATAGCCAGAACAGAGGTCAGCAGCGAGGCAATCTGCCCCTCGATAATCATCTGCGACAGGCGGTATACGGTAAAGGCGGTACCGGCCCACTCCACCTTGTAACCCTGCTCGGCCGGGAACCATGCATCGGTTTTGGCCTGCATCTGCGTCAGCAGGTTAGCGACGACCTTGGTCTCATCCGTTTTCATGTTGATGCGGATATGCGCCTGCCGGTAATCGCCGGTGATAAAGGTTTCAAAGTCATCCGGCGCGCCGGAGAAGGAGTAGAGCAGCAGATATTGCGCCGCCATGTCGGCTGTTTCCGGCACCCGTTTCCAGGCCGGATCATCGGCATGCAGAGCCTGATTCATCGTTTGCAGGAATTCAGCAATGGAAGAGGTATCACCGACCATCGGGTCCTTTTCCAGCGCTTGTTGCAGATCAACCAGATGTTGCAGAAATGCCGGTTCCAACAGTCCGTTTTCATGGCCGGTATCAATCATCACATCCAGACTGGTGGTGCCGGAGAAATGTTTGTTCAGTAATTTATCTGCCTGACGCAAGGGATCACCCGGTTTGAACTGGTCGACCAGCGAGGCATTGACATCCAGCCGCATCACACCGACCAAGGCAACCAGCAGCAGCATGGCAAACATGGCCATAATCCGTTTCGGATGTTTTAACACGGCGCCGCCCAGCCATTCCACATACGCCGTAAACAGCGGTTTGCGCTCGGCGTGCTTCGCTTTTTCCGGTAGCAGCATTAATGCCGCTGGCAATAGCAGCATCGTGATCAACAGGGCGTAAGCAATACCGATGGCGGCAAACATACCGAAATCACGGATAGGTGGCAGATCGGATGCCTGCATGGAGAGGAAACCGACGCCGGTTGTGACAGAAGTCATCAGCATCGGCTTCCACAGCTCATGCATCACCTCAACGATACGTTCTTTGCGATGGGCATAAGCCTGATAATGGGCCAGCAAACGTTCGCGACTGAGAAAATGTACGGCATCGGCAATACCAATGGCCAGAATCAGAATCGGCAGCATGGTGGTAATGGTATAAATCGGAGCTCCAAGGGCTGCCATGGTGCCGAGCGTCCAGATCTCGGCCATCAACACAACCGCCATCGGCAGCAGTACGCCACGTGGTGTGCGGAAGGAGAGAAACAGCAGCACCAGCAACAGCGCCATGACCATTGGCTGCATGCGTTTCATCTCAGCCGGCATATACGCACCGAATACACCTTCAATGATCGGACGGCCGGAGATGAAGAAGCGCTCTGAGCCACCACGCGCTTCAAGTTCTGCCACCTTGGCTTTCACCAGCTCATAGATCTCGGCATACTGATGGCGTGAATCGGGCATGGGGCGCACAGCAAAAATAGTGCCGCTGCCATCGGCTGAAACAATCACATCGTCGTAAACACCGAATTCATGCATGCGCTGTTTCAGTTGACTGATTTCAGCGCTTGTTTGCGGTACTCCATCCATAAACTTTTCAACTTCCAGCCCGTCTTCGGAGCCACGGATATCCTTGATCGTTGCCAGCGACAGCAGATCGTTCAATGCCAGCGTGCGAAACATCGGTTGTGCTGCCAGCCAGTCCGTCAGCTCCTGCACCAGAGCCAGGCTGTGTGTGTTGTAGACACCATCCTTGTCATCATTGATGACGCCGATAATGACCATGTCGGTGCTGCCGAATCGCTCTTCCAGCACCTGTTTGTTGATATAGGCGTCACTGTGTTTGGGTAACATCGCATCCATATCGGTTTCGATATACAGATGACGCATCTGACTGACAGCAAGTCCCGTCATTAGCAGCAATATCAGCAGAATGCTCTTCGGGTGGGTCAGTACCCAGTTAAAAATTCGTTTCATGATGGTTTGTTTCCTCTTGTTTGAGATTACGAATGTAGTTGTGGTGGCGGTTTATTCGCCACGGTAACCGCGTTTAAGCATGCGTTCGGAAAATTTACTGTCGCTCAGGCCCGTGTTGTAACGATGTCCGGAGAATTCCAGTTCGGTGCGGTGATTGGACTGAACATTGGTCATCACAGCACGCATGGCTGTCCAGATACCATCAATCTGTGTGATCTCTTCAGACACCAGGTGCTTCAGTTCCTGCCCCTTATGATCCCAGAAATCGACGCGAACATACATGTTGATATCTTTGCGGATGAAATAGCGGGTGTTTGAATATCCCAGATTCTTTTTCAACTCATCGGTTTTCGGTTTGCCTTCGACAATCCACACGTCGTGACCGTCGAGCATGTCCGAACCGATCAGGCTCCAGTTGTAATCTTCCAGTTCAGGCACCTGCTTGATGTCTTCAAAGGTGAAATCGGTACCCATAAAATAATCGCCACGATCCGATGCCGAGATACGACGCACCTTTTTCAGGGCGGGAAGATAGAGCCACTGATCATCATCCTTTTCAACGCCATCATAATCCCAGGTCAGCAAGGCCGTATCACGCACATTCGAAGGCTCAAGGAAGTAGGTGATCGATTTGCTATCTTTGCCGTAATCCTTGCGGAACGAAGCCATCTCGCGTTCACGCACATCGCCGCGACGGTCGATAAGGCGCTGCTTCATTTGCTGCATCAGATCATCACCGTCATCACGCGCATCGACGCGCTGCATGATCTCCAGACCGCTCGGTTCGGCACTATAAGCCGGATAAGCAAACAGCATCGCGGCACTCAGTACAACTAAGGTGAATTTATTCATGGGTATGACTCCTGTCAGGAAATTTTTATATCGATCAGTTTGTTCGAAATATGCTTAAGTGTTTTGATGGTGATCGCTTTATCGTCATCCGGGATATCGCTTAGCACCTCTTGCTGAAAATTCCGCACCAACGGCACCATGATCTCCAGCGCCTGATATCCATCTGGGGTCAGACTCACCTGAAAGTAACGTCGATCATCCGGGGCAGGGGTACGCGTAACGAGATTCTTTTTCACCAGCCCATCAATACGGCGTGTGATGGTGGTTTTATCACGCAACATCAGTGCTACAATCTCAACCTGCGTCATCGCTCCCTGTTTGGACAGCCGAAAAAGAATGCCGAAATCCTGCGCTGATAAAGCATAACCATGCCCGGCAAAGCGTCTGGCAATTTCTTCAGTCATTAAAAATGCTGCACGGTTTACATTGAGCCCAATGGCTTGCTCCAGTTGAAAATCAAGTGTTGATTCAGTCATTGTTATCTCCTGCTGGCTGCACCATAACCAAACAAGTTGCATGTTGCAACTAATGTGAATGTTTCGGAAGGAGAACTCAGAAGAGGGGCACAAAAACGCCCGATGAAATGATTATTTGAATAAATAGATGGACTTTCCTTGGGCGCTCACAGAATGTGACCCGTTTATGCTCATAGGAACTAACCCTTCGAATGCGCAGTAATTTGTAATCGTTCCAGGGAATTGAATGTGAGATTGCAGTGGACAACAGTGTTCGTTCGGTAATGCAATGGATGATTGGGCTGCTCCGGTTGGAGGCAGATTTTAGGTTGGCGTATTCTCTGCTTCAGGGGTTCGGAGCGATTTGCCATTGATACGTAATGTGATGCAATGGTGCTGTAGTCGGTCGAGCAGTGCGTCGACGAGCGGTTTACGCTGAAAGAGTTTATACCATTCGGGATAATCCAGATTGGTGGTAATGATGGTGGCCTTGCGATTATAGCGTTGATCCATGAGCTTGAAGAAGGCGTTGGCTTGTTCGGGTTTGATGGTGAGGTATCCCAGTTCATCAATGACCAGCAGATCGTAAGCGGCGAGGCGTTTGAGCAACAGGGTTGAGCTGGCATCGGCTAGTGATGCGTAGAGCTCATCCATCAGATTCTGTGCATTATAGAAGCGTCCGCGATAATCATTCAGCAGAGCCTGACGCAACAGACCGATGGCGAGCCCGGACTTACCCGTTCCGGATGAGCCGATCAGAACGATATTCTCTGCCCGTCTGATGAAGTCCAGACCGGAGAGCTCCTGTATTCGTCCCTTGCTGACGGCGAGTTGCCGCTCGAAGGGGAATGATTCCAGCGTCCAGTCCCACGGTATTTTGGCCTGTTTCAAGCGGTTGGCCATGCTCTTTTCTGTGCGATAGCGTGACTCTTCCGTGAGCAGGCGGTGTTTTCCATGCCCATGGTCAGCCTGGAGGCTGAGATGGGTGTGGTTGACCTCGGCGATGGTCACAGCGAAATATTCATAGCGTTGGATTATGTCGAAAATATGGCCTCGTCGGTCGCCTGCTGGGTGCTACGGTGATAGCTGCAAAAATGCGCTCACTCACCCACAAGGTTCTCCAGGGGCTGGCCTGTCACGCCTGCACAGGCCAATTGATCGGAGATCAATGGCCATCACAACATGAACTTGCAGAGAGTGGCGCTTTTATCGGTAGTCCGGCCGTCTGAATGGGGGATAACCGTTTACCCCGGCCGCCTTTGGGCTGCTGACTACGCGAAAAGAGTTCGGATATGGCGTGTGCAACTTTGGCAGCCCATATCCAAACAGAATGATGAAATGTTTCATATTATTCAGGGAGATAATCATGTCTGACAGCAACGTATATTTATTAATTAATGCCATCCCCAATCCGGAAAAGATGGCTGCAACTCAGCAGTATCTGCAAAGCATCATGCCGGTATTCAAACAGTATGGCGGAGCGCCAGTTGGCAGGTTTAAAACGATTGAGCAACTGGTCGGCAAGGGGGGTATCAAGATGGATGCTATCCTTCAGTTTCCCGATACCAAAGCCATCAGGGAGCTGGTCGATAGCGAAGCATTCAAAGCATTGGGAACGCTCAGAAGTGAGGCGTTCAACCAGCTGGATATGATGATTTGTGAATCCATGTAAGCTAACGCACATGGTTCATGTTAATAACAGGAGGGAAATATGGCGGTAGATATAGAGTTCAGGGATTATATTCTTGATCAGCTCAGCGGCATGGTGCATTTGAAACAAAGAACATGTTCGGCGGCACGGCGGTGCTCAGAAACGGAATTGCTTTTGCCAAGATCAAACACGGTTCACTCTGGCTGAAGGTGGATGAAGGCAACATCAATGACTTTATTGAAAAGGGGATGGTTCAGTACAGCTACGGCAAAGACAACAGCCGTAAGCTCAATTTCTATGAGGCCCCTGCCGAGGTGATTGAAGACGCGGATACTCTGATCCGGTGGGCCACCAAGGCGTGGGGGGCTGCTAATCGATCAAAGAAATAGTATCCGCTTCAGCTCAAATAGAGTTTAAGCTCACCTGGCTTTCAGGCCGGTTTCTGTTCATCATCGACACCAATCACCTCAGTCAGGTAGTGCTCCAGATTGCGTTCGCGGTGAAGCGGATATCGGGCATCCAGCCGTTCGATGTTCATGATACGGTCAAATCGAAAGTTGCGGTATTCATCGCGCAGTTCGCACCATGCCAACAGCGTCCAGTGATCGCCCCATCCGACCATACCGAGTGGCCAGAGGGTGCGCGTGGTTTGCTCATTTTTCATGTCGCGATAGTGGATAGTGATCTTGGATCGGGCCTCACAGGCTTTGCGGATCAGGCCGTGAATATCCGCCTCCGGATTGGAGAAGTTAGGGATGCGATAAGGCAGGCGTGCCACCTCTTCCAATACCTGCGGCGGCAGAACGGCGAGAATTCTGCTTTCAGCGCGTCTGGCGGCTTCAGCCAATGCCGGATCAGTCCAGGCCTGCACCATGCGACTTCCCGCGAGCAGAGCAGTGATCTCGTCCTGCTGAAACATCAAGGGCGGCAGGGTAAAACCCTTGTGCAGCCAGTAGCCGACACCTGCTTCACCCTCAATGGGTACACCGGCTTGCATCAGTGCCTGCATATCGCGGTAGACCGTGCGAACGGTCACCTCCAGCTTTTCAGCGAGTACCTGCGCAGTGATGGCGGTGCGCCGCCCCTGCAGCAGGGTCACCAGTTGAAACAGTCGTTCAGCTTTGCGCATCGGTTATTTTTTTATCCGGGGCTTCTTCGGTTTCGGGAGCGGAAGCTCACGAGCAGTTGCCACCACCAGCTCACAGAGCCGGTTGGCATCCTCCCATGTATCGGGATCAATCTGAAAATGCAGACGTGCCCTGGGATAGGGAGAAGCTTCAACTATCTCTGTTAATAGTGCTCTACCCGCAGCCGTAGGTTTGAGAAAGAGCAGATCATTACAAACCAGCCCGACCGGTTTGCCATCATAGTAGAGGCAATATTCGCCGAACATCTTCCTGGCCGAGGCGCTATTTAGCCTGATTAATTGATCGAGCAAAAAACGATGCTGCTTTGTGTTGTTGCCATATGTCAGGCCTCCCGTAGTTGAAACTCACCCAGCGGTTGCGGGGTGCCATTGATTAACACCTCAATCTCATGTCTGCCTGCATAATGCTTTCTGGTACTCATTTCTGCCAGTGAGACCCGCTTTTGCAGCTTCGCTGATGCTCCCGGTGCGAGGTTCAATGTTTTGAGCTTAAACACCTTGGGGCTGGTTTTGCCGTTTGCCTTAACGAAATGGATGCGGAAATCGACCAGCAATCGTTGTTGCCTCGTTTCGGTGTTCAGCAGATCAAACGTAATAGTTAGCGATTTGCCGATGTTGGCCTGTCGGGGAAGAATCGAAATATTTTCGATCTGCACCTGCGCTGCAACACCGTAACCCAGCACGGCAAGCGCATCCGGCTCTCCCCGTTTAATCGCCGAGCGCAGAGCATGGCGAACGATCCACTCCCGCTCCAAAGTTGCATCTTCCAGCCAGCGTTTTGCCGTTTTGGCCAGCAGCTTCGGATGATCCTTGCCGATATCGTTGAGATTGTTGGCCACCGAACGGCGGACGTAGAGTGATTGGTCATCTTTCAACAGTTCGAGAAGTTCCAGCACCGGCGCAGGATCGCGTTGAAAATTGGGCAGGCGCGGACGTGTCCCCTCTGAAACCAGTCGACGCACATGCGGATTGGCATCACAAGCCCATGCGCGCAATTGAGCCAGTGTCGCCTCAGGATGACGTTGGAGAAACGGGCGGATGCTGAACTCGGCGGTGAAGCGTTGGGTGAGCTCATACTGCGCCCGCATGGAAACTGCGAAATGTTCCAGCCCCTGCTCGGCCACAAAGATGGTGTGCGGCCAATAGCGGAAGGGAGCCGTGCCATTGCCTTCGGTCTCGGCAAGCGGTTCGGAGAGGGATGCGATAAGAACTTCGACGGCCTCTTCATACATGGCAGGCAGGTGTCGATGCATAGCCGTTGCAACCTTCCCGGCACGTTGCTTTAGCGCCAGCCCTTCGAATCCCGCCGTTGCATCACGAATAAAGGCATCGGTGGCAAATGAAGGATAGGCGGCAGCTATTTCACCGGCGATAGCTGTAATGATTTCCGGGCCGAATTGATCTTTCAGTTGTTCGGCCACTTATTGAAGGATCTCCACCTGACTGAGCTGGATCACCGGCTCGATGTCGGTGTAGTTGACCATGTCGTCCTTGAGCTCATCGGCATGCGGTAGAAATGCAGCCATAAAGTCGTCAATGGTATCGAAGGCATACTGACAGAGGGCGACAAAAGTGGGAGCAGAGCCCGGCTCACCACCGCCCACCCCCCGCTCCACTGATACGCCACAATAACCTTGGCCCTGACTCAATAGTTCGATGGAACGCGGCATGTGAGTATGAAGATAATAATCCATGTCGAAGCGGCCGCCGATGGGGTAAAGGATATTGATTCTGACCATGATATGCCTTAACCGCGCTGCATTACATGTGCCGTGCTGTGGCTCATGACAATGCTTTCGGGGGCGATGAATGGCATACATACGGGCATCATCTCTTCACTAAAACTTTTACCTGCCGCTTCAGCAGCCTGTTTACTCTCCCAGTAGATCATATCGATCCACTCACCATCGGTGCTCTCGGAGAGGCTGCGAAACCGGAATCCCTGCTGACGCTGTACCCACGCGCTGATGGTCTCGTTGGCCTTAAGCCAATCCTCTGTTGTTTTGCCTTCCTGCAGACGAAAACGAATCAATTCAATAGTATCACTCATGTTGATTCTCCCTTTTTATGTCTGGTCGGCTGATCCGACAGGGGAAAGCTAAGCGGGGGCTGCTGACAACGTGGTGTCAGTACGTTTCGCCATGACTTGTTCATGCTTCCAGCATCTTCCTGATGGTTTGGCTCACTTGTTTTATCGTAAACGGTTTCAAGAGAATTTTGGAGGTGTCTTCAACAGAGTTGCTACTCTGAGAGGGGTCATAGCCGGTCGCGAACAGTATTTTTGCATGGGCATTAATTTTTCGGATATGTTTGGCAAGTTCTCCGCCGCTCATTCCGGGCATGACAATATCGAGGATAACCAGATCAATCGTCTGCCAATGCTCCTGATAAATCTTGAGTGCCTCAGTGCCATCGTGTGCAGGCAATATACGGTATCCGATTAATTCCAGCATTTCGACGGATGTCTGCAAAACGTTGATATCATCATCGGCAAACAAAATGGTTTCGCGATTTCCGGCCACAAGGTCAGTCTCAAGCTTTGCCTCAGCTCTGGGGGAGGAGTTCTCGTAGATCGGCAGGTAGATGCGAAAGCAGGTTCCTTCACCCGGAGCGCTCACCACCTCGATAACTCCGTGATGCGCCTGAATAGCGCCGTAAACGGTCGCCAATCCCAGGCCGGTTCCTTTGCCAACGTCCTTGGTGGTGAAAAATGGATCGAAAATCAGTTTTTGAATTTCCGCCGAGATACCGGGACCATTGTCGCGAAACTGAATTCTGGCGCAGGTATTATTCTTTTTCTCCAGTTGCGGATGACGGCCATAGAAATCGGCATCCGGCTCGTACAGATCCAGCGTAATTTCAATGTGGGCATTGTTAACGCCTTCCAGTGCATCACGGGCATTGGTCAACAGGTTCAGGAAGATTTGCTGTAACTGCGTGATATCCCCCTGAATTTGTAACGGGTTATTGCAGCAGGATATAGATAAACGGATGTTTTCAGGAATAGCCACGCGGTTCAGTTTGGTTGTTTCCTTTATGAAACTTTGCAGTATCAGCGGCTCCTGTTGCACATTACCCTTACGCGCAAAGGTCAGCAGTTGTTTTATCATATTACTGGCTTCAAAACTCAGTTTTTCAACGGCCTTTAGCCTTTTGGCGGCGTTGGAGCTGGCATCGATTTCGCTCTGTGCCAGAAAGAGATTACCAATCATGGCGGCGAGCTTGTTGTTGAAGTCGTGCGCAATGCCACCGACCAGTGTGCCGAGTGCCTCCATTTTTTGTGCCTGCTGCAACTGCATCTCGGTCTCCTGCTGATGGGTGATATCCTGAACGGTGCCAACCGAACGCAACGGATTGCCATCGGCATCCAGGTAATTTCGTCCCTGCTCTTGCACAATTTTAACGCGACCATCTTTCATCAGCAGCCGGTGGCTGACTTCATAGTCATGATGATTTGATACGGAATCGGTAAAAGCTTTATTCACTTTGTCGCGGTCATCCGGGTGGATGGCATTCAGGAATGCTTCGTAAGATGCACCGAACGACTTCCTGTCGATTTCAAAAATCTCGAATATCTCATCGGACCAAACCAGTTCATTGCTTACAAGGTTCAGCTCCCAATTGCCCAGTTTGGCGATGCGCTGTGCTTCGGCCAGTGCATCTGCACTACGCTTAAGCGCCTCATCTGCGAGCTTACGCTCAGTAATATCTTCGGAAATACCAAGCAGATAGAGAGTGGTTCCATCTTCGCCAATAATAGGGACTTTTCTGGTATGCAGATAACGCTGGCCATGATGTTTGGTGTTTATCGGCTCTTCAGGGATATCTTTGAGCTCCCCGCTTAAGATCACCTCTTTGTCCTTGGCGATAAAAAAGTCCGCCTCCTCTTTGGGGGAAAAGTCATAGTCCGATTTTCCGATCAGCTCCTGCTGCGAAAATCCGATCAGTTCTTGTCCGAATTTATTAAAGCGTATGAATTGTAATTTTTCGGCATCCTTGACGAATATCATTGTAGGGATGTTATCCAGAACGGTTTCGAGGAACGCTTCATTGTCGCGTAAAGCCTCTTCTGCCCGTTTGCTCTCAGCGCGGGCACGCAGATTGGAGATGCCGTAAGCCATATCCCCGGCCAGTTCCTCCAGCAGGCGGATTTCATCCGCATTGATGGCATTTTTTTCAGCGGAGTAAATCATCAGCGCGCCAAACGGCTGGCCGCCTCCATTTTTGAGGGGCAGGGCGATGCCGGAGTGGTACCCCTTTTGCAATGCGCTCTGTCGCCACGGCGTCATCAGTGCACTTTCTTCAAAATCCTCAATATAGAGCGCTTCGCCGCTACGGATCACCACGCCTGCCGGGCCACGTCCGTGTTCTATATTCTCCGACCAGCTCAGTTTGGCATTAGCAATATAGTCGCTGCCTTCACCTGCCCAGGCGATCGGCCTGATTGTTTTGGTTGCGTCATTTTCAGCATAACCCACCCAGGCCAGCAGGTATCCTGCCTGTTTACATATGATACCGCAGATATCATTAAGGAGCTCCTGTTCGTCGGTGGCTTTAAGTAAGGACTGATTGCAGTTGCTGATGGCTTGCAGTTCACGATTAAGCCGATGCAGTTCTGCTTCGGCCTGTTTAATATCGGTGATATTTCGACCGATTGAGGCGACGCCAATGGCTTTGCCATCTTTATCTATTAACGTCGTGTTGAACCACTCGACGGTGATGACACAACCATCCCTGGTTATATTCTCGTTGATACTGTGCTGGCCGCCAGCCTGGCCCATCAAGTCGTGGTAAATTCCATCCGCCAACTTGTGACTCTCAACGGGCAGTATCAATTCTGTAGCGTGTCGGCCAAGGGCCTCTTCCCGGCTGTAGCCAAAAATCTTTTCACAGGTGCTGTTCCATTCAGTTGCACAGAAATTTTCATCCCACTCCAAAAAACAGAGGGGAGAGAGCTCCATGTGTAGCCGCAGTCGTTGCTCAGACTTGAGTATCCTCTCCTCAGTCTGCTTGCGTTCGGTGATATCTTCGATTGCAAAGACTACGGCCTCAATCTCCCCTTGATGATCGAAAATGGGCGCGCCATTGATTGACAGCAGCACGCGGCGACCGTCCGGCCAGGCTATGGCGTGTTGGACATCGAAGACGGGCTGTCGGGCCGTCATCACCCGGCTGAATGGGTGCTCCTCATCGGAGAAAGGGCCGCCGTCGATGGCGGTGGCATGCCACTCAGGCGCGTTGTAGCTAAGCTGGGTCAACTCTTGTTTGCTCAAGCCCAGAATCCTTTCGGCCTGCGGATTGGCGAAGGTAATCTGTCCCTCCCTGTTAACCAACGTTATACCGACAGGGCTGGTCACCATGATGCGGTTGAGCAGCATCTGTTCGCGGAGCAGTGATTCCTGGGCTGTTTTGCGCTCGTCAATCTCCTGATGAAGCTGCTGATTCGTTTGCATCAGCTCTTCGGTGCGCGCGCTGATTTTCTCCTCCAGCTGCTCAGTCAGTTCTCGCAGGCGTAGCTGGATATCCACCCGGGCCAACACCTCATCCGGAGAGAAAGGTTTGGCTATATAGTCCACACCTCCAGCCTGGAAGGCTTTGACCTTATCGCTTGCCGTATCAAGGGCACTGATAAAGATGATGGGGATGGAGCTGGTTCGTGTGTCTGCCTTGAGCCTGCGGCACACCTCGTAACCATCCATCCGGGGCATCTTGACATCCAGCAGAATGAGATCTGGCAGGGTGGATTCTAAAAAGCGCAGTGCCAGCCCCCCGTCCGAGGCGGGATGAACGGTGTAGCCATGTTCTGTCAGGATGTGCATCAGCAATTGAAGATTGGCGCTGTTATCATCCACAATCAGGATTCTGCTTTCTCCAGTCATCTTTTTACTCATGTCGATTCCTCCGATGCACTATTGCTGCGAGCTGTCTCGACCAGAGTCAGCATCCGGCCATATTGAAGATCTCTCGCCAGAACGGCCAGAGCATTCGCCACAGATGGATCACGCTGTCGAATTTCCTCGATGAGAAGGCGGACCGCTTCGATATCGATCCGGCCAAGGGCATGCTCCAGCGAAGCGAGCAAATCGTCGGGAAGGCTGGTCAGATTCTCTATATTCACTTCGTCTCCTACTATAATAATAGGAGTAGTAGGAGTAGCAGGCTCGCTCTCCTCTTCATAGATAAAGCGTACACCCAGATGTTTCGTCAGGGCAGTGAAAATTTCTTTCTCTTTATAGGGTTTACGGATGAAATCATGACAACCCGCCGCCAGAATTTCACGTCGCTCGTCTTCCAGCGCATGGGCGGTGACAGCAATGATTCTGGTTTGCGTGCCATTGTCGTCAGCCTTAATCCGGCGGGTTGCCTCAAGCCCATCCATGAGCGGCATACGCATGTCCATAAAGATCAGGTGGGGGTGCCAGGAGGCAAATATTGCTACGGTTTCCTGGCCATCTACAGCTTCCCGAATGTCAAAACCTATCGGCTCTAACAGTCTGTGAAGCAGCAGGCGGTTCTCCGGCTGGTCTTCGGCAATGAGCAGGCGATAACGCGGCTGCCCATCCGCCACACCAATAACACGGCCGGGCTGCGATGCAACAGGTTCTGCTTTCTCCGTAGCCGCTGTAACCGGGACTTCGAAGTAAAAGAGTGAGCCGTTGCCAGGCGCCTCAGCAACATCAATCTCTCCGCCCATCAGCGTGATATACTGTTTGCAGATAGCCAGTCCCAAACCGCTCCCTGCTTCTGTAGGTGAGCGCCCACCCAGCTGCACAAAGGGAGAAAAGATACGTTCTCTGTCTTCAGGGGGGATTCCGGAACCAGTGTCCTCAACCTCGAATCGCAGCCGCATCGGCTCGGCCCCCTCTTTTTTTGCAACGCGTAACGTGACTGAGCCGCTTGTTGTGTACTTGATGGCGTTGCTGATCAGGTTGAGCAGCACTTGCCGAAGCTTGCCCGTATCGGCTGTTATATACCGGGGCAGATCAGGGGCTTGCTGGAGCGTGAATACCAGCTCTTTCTCATGCGCCTGCATATCCATCATCAATGCCACATCCTGCAACAGATGAAACAGGTCAAGATGCGATGTTTCCAGCTCTACCCGTCCGGATTCGATCTTGGATATATCCAGTATATTATTGATCAGGTTGAGCAGATGTTCGCCGCTGCGGGTAATGATGTTGAGATTCTGCATCTGTTCGACCGTGACCTCAGGAGAGCGCTTCATCAACTGAGAAAAACCAAGTACGGCGTTCAGAGGAGTGCGCAGTTCATGGTTCATGTTGGCCAGAAAGACACTCTTGGCGCGGTTGGCTGCTTCAGCGTTATCACGCGCTTTGATCAGCTCTATTTCGCTCTGTTTTTGTGCAGTGATGTCATGCATCGAGACTACTGCCCCCAGCTTTTCTCCCGACTCGCCGTACATCGCTTTTCCGGCACAGAGCATAAAATGTTCACTGCCATCGCTATGCCGGATGATCATCGGCTGATCCCGCACCTGCTCCTCGTTGAAGACGCGGTACAGCGGGATCTGATCGGTCGGCATCGGGGTGATGCTATCCTCCTGCAACAGTCGATAATGCTCGGCCCAGCGTTCCGCTGGCAGCTCCTCCTGCTCGATGCCATGCATCAGGCGGGTGGCCCGGTTGAAGTAGGAGAGGTTACCCTGCTTGTCACAGGCAACGATGCCTTCGCTGATGTTGTTGAGCACCGCCTCAGTGAAGATCTGCTGGCGGAGTAGTTCAGAGGTGCGCTCCTCTACCAGCTCGGAGAGATGATCCCGATGTTGTTGCAGCTCCTTTTCGCGTTGAGTGAGGGTATTGAGCATGGCATTGAAGGCATGGCCGAGCTTGCTGGCTTCATCACTGCCTTTGAGTTCTACCCGCACCTCCCGCTTACCGGTCTGGATGGCATCCGCTACGTTTTGGATGGCGTATAAACGGCGAGTCAGCCGCCAGCCCATGATCGCAACCAGCAGTGAACCGATAATAATAGCGGCGATGGCTCTGAAGATGCCGCTGCGGGTGATGGTCTCCAGCCGCTGTGTCGTGGTTCCCAGGCCGAGGCCGACACGAACCCAGCCAATGTCGGTGCCGGCCAGCACGACGGGGCTGAGCACATCCACCAAGGCGGTGGAACGGTTGATCACCATCGCCTTCTGTCTCTTTGAATCGGGAATATCCTGAAGATATTTACCCAGCAAGGCGTGGTCAGTGTGAGCGAGCACCAGCCCCTGCTGATCCAGAATCATGGCGAACATCAGATCGGGATATCGACTCTGGGCATCGATAATCTCCTGCAGGCCGGAATAATCTCTCGCCTGCAACCAGCCTGCCGAGGAGGTGGCAATACTGTTGCCCAGCGCGACGGCGTGCTCGGTCTGACGCTCCAATAGCATCTGCTGTTGCCGGTCCGTGAGATACCAGATGAACAGAGCCATCGTTACCGCTATAAGCAGTGCCACGCCAACAATGAGCTGGCCGCGCAGGGTGCCGAAGATCGGTGCCAGCCAGCGTTGCAGCAGGGGTTGTTTCATGGTTGCTCCACCGGTCGAACCGTCTGTTCAAAAGTGGCAATGTATTCGCGTACCTTGTCGTAGCTGGCATTGTCGGCGATGTGGAAGCGGGCCGTCGCCATACCGAGAAGAATGCTTTTGCCGGCGGGGCTCTGATCAAGGCCAAGCAGCAAGGCCTGCACTCTCTCCCGTAGTGCTACCGGCACATCGTCGCGAACCATGACCGAGTTATTCATCAGCGGCGGGGTCTCCCAGATCAGTTTCAGCTCGGCGGCTTGTTCAGGATGATCTTTCCGGAACAGTCGCCATGGCGGCGGCCAGGTGACACCGGCGGCGGATTTGCCCAGATAGGCGTTCATGATCGAGGACTCCTGTGAGCCTACATAGACGTTTTCGATATCCTTGTTGATATCCAGCCCGTGCCGGTGGAGGAAATACTGCGGCATAATGCAGGCGGCCAGAGCGGTATAAGAGGGGTAGCTGACGATCTTGCCTTTGAGGTCAGCGGGGCTCCGGATGCCACTATCGTTGCGCACGATAAAGATACCCTTGAAGTCTTCCGCATCGCCCGCCATGGCAATCACCCGATAACCAACCTTGATCGCTTCAAGCGTATGCCAGGGGTTGGGTAACAGGAACTCAGGTGTACGGGCACGGAATTTGACTTCGTAGGCCTGATAATTACGTGAGGCTTCCAGCTCAAAGGTGACTTCTGCGATGTTGGTATTGAGATAATCAATCAGCGGCTGATAGGCCTCGGCCAGTTTTTTCGGATTGTGCAGTGGATGAATGGCAAGGTGGTAGTGTGGTTTATCGCTGGCCTGCGGTTCGCTGTCGTAGCGCGGGCCAGTGGCAGGAGGAGAGGAAGAGTCGCATGCGACGACGGCGAAAGTCGATATCAGCAGCAGGCACAGAGCTACGCGCATACAATTCATTTTAAGCCCCCGGAGGTTCGACATAACAAGCAGAGCCTCCTGGGGGCCTGTCGGACATCGAAATTACTGACTTCTCAGTCTTCATATTCTACACATCAGTGCGTGAAAAACCAACGCATGACACGCATGTTGAGCACTGCACGAGGTCATGTGTCATAGCGGCTATAGTAATTTCACTTTAATGCTCAATGGATTATAAGACGGATTATAAGACGGATTATGCAGGAATCGACCGGCTTAAAGGTCATCAACTGGCTGACAATGCCGGTCTCAGCATCGGTTAAAGCTGCGGCAAGGCCTTCAGGTAAGTCGATTTCCAGCCGTGCGGCGCGGTAGTCGCTTTCCGACTGTGGTAGCTGATGTCTTGTCTGCTCTGTTTGGAGAGCTCGGTGGCAAGCTCACTGAGCAAATAAGCATTATCACCGGCCAGTTCATAAATATGGCAAGCACGATATTCAGAGTTAACACGGCTGTGGCTTGCAGACGATAGTTTTCCGCTTCTCGAAATCGAGTGGTTATTGGTGGAATATTGAAATAGACATGAATACGGTAACTATTCAGCCCTCTGAGCAATCAAAGAGATTGCAGCGTTTGCATCGCCAGTAAAGATGGCGGTAAGCGCATCCGAGGCGGAGATTTTTCTTCTCTGGCATGTAAGCAGGTAACTGCGAATTCT
>Ga0210009_1000795_pt1 | contig 31465 bp, 30 predicted proteins | sample CryGeyCG2114_065_FD_185457 | JGI IMG/M metagenome (GOLD analysis project Ga0210009, IMG submission 185457) | Groundwater microbial communities from aquifer - Crystal Geyser CG12_big_fil_rev_8/21/14_0.65 (SPAdes) (version 2) | ecosystem: Environmental > Aquatic > Deep subsurface > Groundwater ...
GTCCGCCAACCGGTTATAGTAGTCCCGGAGCATGTCGTCATGCGCCGGATGGTCCGTTTCCACACCCCAGAGGCCCGCCTCAATCAATGCAAGTACGACACGATGGGGAACGCCGTGACCCGGATGCGCCAATGAGGTTACGCCACCCGCATGCCGAACCAGCTCCACGACATCCTCACCCCGGGGCAATGGTTTGGGAATGAAAGTGGGCGTCCCCGGCGTCAGAAAGCGGTCAAACGCCTCCGACATGGTCGGTACCGTGCCACGTGCTACCAGAAGACGGGCCAGATGCGGACGTCCTATCGAGGGCGCATCCGGGAGGCTGGCCGACGCCGGAAGCAGTCCGCGCTCCTGGAAGACATTCAGAAAAGCCTCCGCTCGCTCACGTCGACGCGCAATCTGTTCCTGGAAGAGCCTCGCCAAATGCGCACTGTCCATATCGAATCCATAGGCCAGGATGTGCACTTCCACGCCGTCAACGGCACTGCTTATTTCCACGCCAGGCGTGAATACAAGACCCGCCCGCCCGGCCTCCTCGCGAACAACCGCCAGACCCTCCAGCGTGTCGTGGTCGGTTACGGCCAGACCCGAAAGCCCGGCCGCCGCCGCCATCATGACGACATCCGCCGCCGAGTGCACTCCGTCCGATGCCGTCGTGTGTATGTGCAGGTCGTGTCTGATCATGTGGAACGCCAAGGCCCCCAACCGGGTTTGCTGACTGAACCCACACCGGACCCGATCCCATGGAACACATGTGGAGCCCCTGGCGCTCCCGGCACATGACACACAGCACCACGGCCGAATCCGTCGCCGGTGACGATTCCGGAAGCCCGGATGAATCTGTTTTTTCCCGGATTGCCCGGCGGGACAATGACGAAGCCGACTATGTACTCTGGCGGGGTACGCATGCGTATGTACTCTTGAATCTGTATCCCTACAACAACGGACACCTTCTTGTTGTGCCCTACCGGCAAAAAAGTACCTGGCTCGGACTGTCCGATGAAGAGCGTTCCGAGATGACCGATCTCGTAACGCGCTGCATGGCATGGCTTACAGAAGCCCTCCATCCCGATGGTTACAATGTGGGAATGAATGTGGGCCAGGCTGCCGGCGCCGGAATACCGAACCATATCCACATGCATGTCGTGCCGCGCTGGGCCGCCGATACCAACTTCATGCCGACCACGGCAAATACCAGGGTACTCCCCGAGAGTCTGGCACAGACGTGGTCCAAACTCCGCCGGGTCGTCGAGTCCACCAGATGAATAACAGTTCCGCACCACATATATCCATCATCAATGTGGTGTGGCCCATTCTGCTCGGACTGGCGGTAATGGGACTCATAGCCTATTACACGTGGGACGAGGGCATTCTCCGGGAAATGGCGCGCGCCGCCGATCCCGTTCTGCTTGCAGGTGCCGTAGCCATTGCCGCCACCCGCGTCGTTGCAGGTGGATGGCGCCTCAGCTTCATATCGCGACACGGGCTTTCCTTTGTTCAGGGAATCAAGGCACAGATTGCCTGGGACTTTGCATCGAACGTGAGCCCGTCGGTGGTTGGCGGCGCCCCGCTCTCCGCCTGGTACATGGTCAGGGAATCAGAACGTGCACCCGGCCGCAAGGGCCCCATGAATACGGGCGATGCGACGGCCGTGATGACGTTCACACTGCTGCTCGATCAGATCTGGTTCGCGCTGGCCGTTCCGGTCGTTCTTGTCACGGCATTGTTCTGGCCCGTTATTCCACCTGAGGCCGGACGATTCGGCCTGTGGACGCTCGTCGTGTATTTCCTGGTCTTCACAGGCTACACGGTGGTCTTTGCCTACGCCACGCTCGTGCGGCCATCGGTTCTGGTCCGGATTACCAACCGGGTGTTTCGACTGCCCCTTCTACGTCGCTACAGCGACAAGGTGGCCCTCGAGATGGATCATTTCCAGGATCGTGCGGCTGTTCTCCGCAGACAACCGAAGGATTTTTTCATTCTGGGTGTCCTGCTTACGGCGCTGACGTGGGTCGCACGCTACAGTCTCGTCGTCTTCATCCTCTGGAGCTTCGTCCCCGATATTGACCGGGGGCTGCTTTTCATCCGGTCGGTAGCCATGACCATGAGTTCGCTCATCATGCCCACACCCGGCGGTGCAGGAGGCATTGAGGCACTCTACGCCCTGTTCTACGGATCGCTCCTGCCCGATACGGCCTACATTGCTCCGTCTCTGCTCCTGTGGCGGTTCCTTGGATACTACGTATTCATTGCGCTGGGCATTGCCCTGACCACGAGGTACATTCAGCGACGGGTTGCAGCATGAACGTACAGCGCACGGATTCATCCGACCCGTACGACGTCCGGAGCGTTCACCCGGATGTCTACCTTGGTACGGCCAGTGACCGCTATGCCGGATGGATCGGTACCATCTATTCGGAGTCGTGGCGGGAGAGCGTGACGCATCGAAGCCGGAAGCTCGGCGGTCGCTCATTCCGCGAAGAACAGGTCCCGATAGCCTCGGCAGCCGAGTATTTCGAGCATTTCCGTTGTCTGGAACTCGATTTCACGTTCTACCGGCCCCTCATCGACCCGGACGGTACGCCAGGAAACAATTACCGCGTGCTTTCCGCGTATGCTGAAGCTGCTCCTGGACATGCCCGCTTCTACCTGAAGGCTCCCCAGCAGGTCTTTGCCCGGCGGCTGCGGGGCGGCCGAACGAGCTCGTACCGTGACAATCCGGACTATCTGAACGTGGGCATGTTCGTGAAAGGCTTCCTGGATCCTGCGCGCGACCTGCTCGGTGACCGGCTCGGCGGCGTCATCTGCGAGCAGGAATACCAGCGCCAACGGGACTCCCCGACCGCTGAATCGCACACCAGCGCATTTGCCACGTTTTTCAGCGAGGTCCAGGAGGCCACCGGACGCCACGCCGGGCGCGACCTGGGATGCCACCTGGAAATACGCTCACCGCATCTGCTCGAATCGCCGTACTTCGACTGGTTGGAGGCTGCCGGCATTGGCCACGTATTCAGTCACTGGACGTGGCTTCCCCCGATCCGCGACCAGTGGATGCGCTCCGGGCAGCGCCTCACGTCGGCCCGAAAAGAAGTTGTATCGAGGCTCCTCACGCCGCTCCGCGTGCCGTATGCCGAGGCCTACGCCGCCGCCTTTCCCTTCGACCGGGAATTGAAGGAAATCGCCGAATCAGAATCTGGAAAAGCCATGGTGCTCGACACCGTCGCACTCAGCCTGCAGGCGCTCCGGCACGATACAGCACCGGTTTTGCTACTCAACAACCGCGCCTGGGGCAGCGCCCCGGAACTCGCCCGCCGCATTGCCGAAAGGCTCCGGGCTGAAATCCAGGTCTTATCTGACGGGTTGACTATTCTTCGACCCACCACGCTCCCGGATACGTCCCACTGAACCAGTGAACCGTGTCCATCGGAATGGTGTACCACCCCGGAGGCCAAGCCGCAAGATCGGGTGTGTCATCCACTTCCATGGTTTCAACCCGAAGCAGCCCCACACGGTAGGAGATGAAAGGCCACCTGTCCAGGCCGGGTGAATCAACATAAGGTGTCCCCTCACCCGGTTCCACGCGCTCATAAAACAGTCTGTTGGGCCAGGGGATCCGCAGCGAATCTATGGCGAACGAATTGCCGTTATGAAAGCGAAGACGGGCCACGTCACCTCCGAGTGAATCGAGCGCCTCCGGCTGCGCTCGTTGTCCAGATGCCCACCTGTTGCCGATTCCAGCCCGGAAGTTGTTGGTAATGCGGATTGTATGATAACCGGCGTTGCGCTCCTCGAGGTCAAACCAATCTGCGCCACACGGGCATACTGAGCCGGATCGTTGCCGATGCGACCAGCGCAAGAACACTGTATTGTCCTTGCGCCGAAGAATGAACCAGTCCGTTGTATCCTTTTCCGACGCCGACAGCGACACCAGATGCGTATCAGCACCTCCGGCAGCCCTCGATCACGATGCGCACGGCAAGCGAATCTGGCGGTAATGCCCGCCGCCGCTCCGGTTCCGACTCAGCCGTGGCGTCGAAGGATTCAGAATCTGACGAGGCGGGCGAATGCGAATCGCATCCGGCAACCACGCAGGTCAGGACCAGCCATATCAGCGAAAGACAGCGCATGATGCTGATACCAATCCATTCGGAGCGGGATCGTTCCTGTGCAAATCGTGCAGGGCATTCTGCATCGTTGGCTGCAGAGAAGTCGGGTTGCCTACCCGTGCCCGGACCATCGCGTACGAGGTGGAGAAATAACGTGGTAGACGGGTGACCACGCCCAACGTGCAGCCCCCAGGCGTCCCAACGGTACGGTGATCGACGACTGCGAAAGCACCGAGTTCCAGCTCAGGAGCGGCCGTAGTCGTCCTCGAGCCGCTCAATGTCATCCTCGTCGCAGATGCCAAGCTGCGTCTCGATGATCAGCAGCGGCTCGGACCCGGTATTGGAGATACGGTGCACCCCGCCCACGGGGATGAACACCGCACTGCCCGTCGCCACCGTCGTCTCCTTCCCGTCCAAATGAAACAGGCCGGTTCCGGCAACAATCACCCAGTGCTCCCTGCGCAACCGGTGCCGCTGAAGACTCAGCCGCTCGCCAGGCGCAACGAAAATGCGCTTCACGCGGTAGCCGTCTTCATTCAGGTATTCTTCCCAACGCCCCCAGGGGCGATCATCGGCATCTATGAAGTTGTCAGGCATGCGGATTGGAAATGGGATAGGAATCAGCCTCGCGGCCGATGGTTTTGAGCACGGAGAACAGGATGATAAGCCCGGCCAAGAGACCAATCCACCACGGGAGACCATATCCGGCCGGGATGATGCCGACAACGATGGCCACGAGGCCAACCAGGAGCGCATACGGGAGCTGTGTGCGGACGTGCTCTATGTGGTCGCATCCAGAGGCCATACTGGACAGGATGGTCGTATCCGAAATGGGCGAACAGTGGTCTCCCCAGACCGATCCGGCGAGCACCGTTGAAATGGTGGAATAGAGAATGTGATAATCATGGATAGCCACCATATCATTGGCCTGCATGACCGCCCAGGCCAGCGGTAGGACGAGCGGAAGCAGGATGCCCATCGTACCCCAACTCGAGCCGGTGGCAAACGCCGTAGCGGCCGCCAATACGAATACGATGGCGGGTATGAGTGCCGCAGGCACGGTATCGCCCAGCACGGTCACAAGAAAGTCTGCCGTATGAAGAACACTCGTGATCTCCGAAAGCGACCACGCCATGACGAGGATTATCATGGCGAACAGCATGCCTTTGAGGCCACTGTACCATGATTCAACGACCTCTGCTATCGTCAAAATGCGCTGGCCGACGGAAAGAAGCGCCGCCGTCAGAACGCCGAGCAGTGAGGCCCACATGAGCGACTTGTAGGAATCGGCCGATCCGATGATGTCCCTCAGGTTGTCTCCTTCTCCCGTTACATAGAGACTCACCATGACACCCGCGATAAGCACGAGCACCGGGAGCAATGCGTTCACCATCCGGTGCGGCACGCCTTCCTTGGGAGCGGTTTCACCACTGTCGGCACCAGCCGCTTCGTCCACATTGGCTCCTTCGCCCAGGACAGCACCTGTGGTCCGGGCGCGGATCTCAGCCTTCAGCATGGGACCATAATCCCGGCCAGTCAATGAGATCATCAGCACAAAAGCGACCGCCAGGAGGGGATAGAACGAATACGGTACGGAGGATAGAAACAAGCTATACGCGGACTCGTCGAGTCCGTCCAGATTGCGCACCGACGCCCCGATGAGACCAACCTCATACCCGATCCATGTCGTAACAAACGCTATGGCCGCAATGGGAGCAGCCGTCGAGTCAACCAGGTAGGCCAGCTTTTCCCTCGATATACGCAGTTTGTCGGTGACGGGGCGCATGGTATTACCCACGACCAGGGTGTTCGCATAGTCGTCAAAGAAAATTCCTACACCCAGAAGGCTCGTTGCCACCTGGCCACGCTTGGCCGTGTTGGCCCAGTCCACAATCCTGTTCACCACGCCCTGCATGCCGCCGTTCTTCGATATTATTCCGACCATGCCTCCAATCATGAACGTGAACAGGATGATGGATGCATGATCGGGGTTGGCCAGTGCGTTCAGGACAAAAACCTGGAATGAACTCAGCAGCCCCATGAGCATGCCACCGAGTGAGACCTCGATGGCCAGCATGGCTCCCACCCAGATGCCGAGAAAGAGCGCCGGAACCACGCGCTTGAAGAGCAATGCTATGGCAATGGCCAGAAGGGGCGGTAGTATGGACGTCCACGGGGGAATTTTCCGGATGGGACGCTCCGAAACGCGTACTCCCTGCCGGACAAGTTCAATGGATACCCGCCCCGTTCCTGCGGAAACGACGTCTTCAGCCACTGGATTCCCGTCTGAATCGAAGGTGATGGGCCACGTGGTGTCACCCAGGCGCAGCTCATAGGCCGACAGCGCCAGTGTGTCCCGCGAAATCTCGAGCGTAACAGTGAATGGAATGTCTGCGAGGACCACATCCGGACCCGTGATCTCTGTCACCGGAGGGGGCTGTTGCGCCCTGGAACTCTCCGGAAACAGAACAAAAATGAACAGAACGACCAGGAAGTTCAGTTTGGACAAACAGTGGCTTAACATGTGATTCATGGTCAAAGGGTTCCGTACGTCCTGTCACCCGCATCTCCCAATCCAGGGCGTATATAGGCGTTTTCGTCGAGTTCGCGATCCACTACAGCGGTCACGATATACACGTCCGGGTGCGCCTGGCGAAGGACGCGAACCCCTTCGGGTGCAGCCACGAGGCACACCATCAGAAGCCGTCGGGCACCTGCCGTCTTGAGATGCGAAATGGCCGAGGACGCACTTCCGCCGGTTGCCAGCATGGGATCGACGACAACCACGAGTGCAGTTTCCAGTCCCCGTGGAAGATTGGAATAGTAGTCTACGGGTTCGTGCGTGTTCTCATCCCGGTACATGCCCAGGTGTCCCACCCGGGCTTCCGGCAGGAACCGGATGAATCCATCGACCATACCGAGCCCCGCACGCAGGATAGGCACGACAACCACGGTTTCATCGAGCGCGACGCCCTCGGCTGTTTCCAGCGGAGTACGAACGGATACCGGCCGTGTCCGGACACACCGGAGCGCTTCGTACGCCAGGTACGAAGAAGCACCCGACAGGATGTGCCTGAATTGGCCGTGCGTCGTCTTTTCATCCCTGAGCAGCGTAACGTCCCGCTGCAACAGGGGATGACCGACAACCTGGACGCCCTCGATCTCCATCAGGATGGGTGGCTGGTGCCCTGCGTACCATCCGTACCTGGCACCTTCTTCTTTCGCCCAGGCTGCGTAAGCCACGGTTGACGCTCGAAGTAGCTGTCTGTGACCTTTTTGAGCAGTCCGGAGAGCAGGACAAGGGTAATCACGTTGGGTAGCGTCACGAGTGACAGCGCCACATCGCCTATATCCCAGATCGTTGTCACCGCAAGAACGGCTCCTACGAAGTGGAATATCAGGAATACGACCTTGTACGGCAGAATGGCTTTCTGGCCCCAGATGTAGTTGGCGCACCGGTCCCCGTAATAACTCCACGATATGGCCGTTGAAATGGCAAACAGGAAGACGGCAATCAGTACCAGGTACCGCCCGAATGCACCCAGCCCTATGGGATCAAGACCACGCTGAAAGCCGAGCGATGTCATGGGAGAGGAGTTCAGGACGGCATCGCCATAGAGGACGGTATACTCCGTACCGTCGTCACCCACGGCGCGGGCCTGGGAAGGCAGAATGGTCCCGGAGAAAATAACCTGCTGGTCGGGATCGACAAAGAACTGGTCAACAGCCACGTCGTAATAAGCCAAGCGCGGCTCGGTCACAGGCACGGCAGGAGATCCATCGACGATGTCGTAGCTCTCCGGTGGCAATGCAATATCAATGCGGCCTGTCTCGCGCGGAGCCACCCACGAGACGTTGCCGTCCGTGAACGAGATCTGCGTCGGAACTTTGGCCACGTTCGCGCCCGTCAGCACAATCACCAGACCGGTCATGGTGCAGATCACGATCGTATCAATGAACGGCTCCAGAAGCGCCACAACGCCTTCGGAAACCGGCTCGTCCGTTTTTGCAGCCGAATGGGCAATGGGCGCCGACCCCTGGCCTGCTTCGTTCGAGAACAATCCACGCTGGACTCCATAGCGGAGCGTGAAAATGAAAACACCGACACCCGTACCAGCCACACCGGCCGTCGGGTTGAATGCCTCGGTGAAAATCGTCGCGAAAGCTGGCAGCACCGCTTCGTAGTTGATGAACAGGATGGTGAGTGCAGCCAGCACGTAGAGACCTGCCATGACCGGCGCGAGGATACTCGTAACACGTCCAATCCGGCTTATTCCACCAATGATCACGAAACCGACAATACCCGCGGTCAGCAGACCGGTCGCCCACGTTGCGACACCGAATGTGTCGCTCATCTGTGTGGCGATCGTGTTGGCCTGGATGGCGTTACCCGTCATGAACGACGTGATCATGAGCATGAAGGCGAAAAAGAGTGCCACCGGTTTCCAATTCCAACCGAACACATCCTTCATGCCCCGTTCAATGTAATACATGGGCCCGCCGGCGACGCTGCCGGCCATGCGCCCCCCATCCATCTGAACACGATAGTGCTGAGCGAGTGTGACCTCCGAATATTTGGTGGCCATACCGAAGATGGCGGTCACCCACATCCAGAAGAGCGCACCCGGCCCTCCCCAGTGGATGGCAAGCGCAACACCGGCAATATTACCGATCCCAACCGTTGCCGAGAGCGCTGTCGTGAGGGCCTGGAAGTGCGACACGTCTCCGGGCTCCTCATCATCGTCGTAACGGCCTGTCGTAACGGCGAAGCCATGACCAAGACGTCGGATCTGGATGAAACCGAGCCTGAGTGTGAGGAACGCACCCGCGCCGAGAAGTCCCACCACCAGGACAGGTGACAGGAAATGGTTGATCAGGTCTATGTAATGCGCCAGTAAATCCATGGAATGTTGGTATCGAGGGTTTGGGTGCGGTTCATGAAAACATCATGTGCGACGAATATAACCTGTGCCGATTCTGCGGGCAACCGCAGAAAAGCGCGTCAGCCTTTGAGGCTCGCCGGGTCCACTTCCACGATGCGACGGTTCAGCACGGCAAGCGTCCGGGAAGGCCACCGTCGTACCAGTCGGTAATCGTGCGTTGCCATGATGACAGTCATACCCTGTTGATTCAGCCCCACCAGTACCTTCTGGATGTCCGACGCCACACCTGGATCCAGGTTACCGGTCGGCTCATCTGCCAGAACGACCCACGGCTCATTCACGATGGCACGGGCTATGACAACGCGCTGCTGTTCACCACCGGACAGCTCATGGGGAAACCGTCGTTGCTTCGGTGTCAAGCCAACCCGGGCAAGCACCTGCAGGACCCGGTTTTTGACTTCCTTGCCGGATTTACCCGTGACGTACAGCGCGAAAGCCACGTTGTCGAATACATTCCGGTCAGGCAGCAACTGGAAATCCTGAAAAACAATGCCGATGGCACGTCTCAGGTAGGGGGTATCGCCTGCGACGCGTCCATCCCACGTGAAGTCCGCGATCCGGACTTCCCCTGATGTGGGTTTGGCGTCCCGGTACAACAATTTGAGGAGTGAAGACTTGCCGCTCCCGGTTGGCCCCACCAGATACACGAATTCGCCGCGTGTAATACGGAAAGATACATCCTCCAGCACCGGCTTCTGCCCCCCATCGGGAAGTGGCCATGCAATTGAAACGTCGCGGAACTCAATCATGGGATGCTGCCTCTACGACCCAGTGGATCCGCTCTGCACGGTCATCTGCATGGTCCAGCGAAAATCCGTCGTAGGCCGCAACTACATCAAACCCCGTGGCGCGGAGCATGCGCTGCATCTCGCCCATGGTCCACGCCCGCTCCACGTGAACTTCTTCAAATGAGCCCTCAGGCACGGTCAGTTCGAAACGGGTCGTGTGTATGGCATCTTTTTCGTCGTACGTGCTCTGCCGCAGCCATGAACCAGCCTCCGATGTGCCCTCATCCTCGAAAAAGTATTTATTATTGATGGAGTTGGTTGGCGTTGACTGATCAAAAATGAACACGCCCCCCGGAGAAAGCAGCGCCTTGACCTCAGCGAGCATCTGCAGCACGTCTTCCTCGTCGAGAAGATAGTTCACACCGTCGAACAGCAGGAATATGACGTCATAGGGCGCACCATCCTGCATGTCATTGAGGAACGATCCACCAGGAAATCGTACCTCTCGCAGATCGCGTACCCGGCCTTCCAGACGCCGCGCTGCACAGGCCAACATGGTTGCCGATCCGTCTGTCGCCGTGTATTCAAGACGCCGACGGGCCAGCAGGTGCCAGGCGAACTGTCCCGTACCGCACGCAAGCTCTGCTGCTGTGCGGGGCTCCTTTCCGTGCTCATCAAGGACGTGGTCCACATAGTCGGCCCACGCTTCAAAGTCCACGTAATCCATGACGTCATCATAGAGCAGGGCGAGCACAGAATACGGGCTGACGTTGATCATAATCTCGTAACCGTCATATGACAGGCCGTCCGAATGGCTTCGCGTGTACTGTCTGCGCGGGCCACTCCACGACCCGCAATACCGAATGCCGTGCCGTGGTCGGGAGACGTGCGAACAAAAGGCAGCCCGAGTGTCACGTTGACACCCCGACCAAATGAAAGTGCCTTGAATGGAGCCAGTCCCTGGTCGTGGTACATGGCCAGAATACAGTCTACATCCCCGTGAGAACCGGAGCCGAAAAACCCGTCAGCCGGGAATGGCCCTCTTGCATCGATGCCCTCGGCGCGCGCGCGCTCAATGGCCGGCTCAATACACACGGCCTCCTCTGTTCCCAGTACGCCACCATCACCCGCGTGGGGATTCAATCCCAACACGGCAATGCGGGGTGATGCGACGGCAAAGCCTGTCCGAAGCCCATGATCAATCGTATGCAGGTGCGTCAGAACGAGGTCCGTGGAAAGCGCAGTGGCCACGCTTGATAGCGGAATATGACCGGTCGCAACGGCAACCCGAAGATCATCGGAAACTAGCATCATGGTCACGTGTGCAGCCCCCGTCCGCGCAGCCAGAAACTCCGTATGTCCCGGAATGGCGTACCCTCCGAGATGAACAGCCTCTTTGGAAATTGGTGCCGTGACGATGGCGTCGGCCTCTCCGGCCAGACACAGGTCCACGGCCCGTTCAACAGACCACATGGCACGCTGCCCGGCTTCGGCCGAGAGCCGACCGGGCTCGGCGGTGAAGGAGGCGTCAGCCGCCGCAGGTTCATTCGTATTCGCCGGCGTGTCCACGGCGGTCAACACTACGCGGATTCCATGGAGAGAAACCCCTCCGCGCTCCAGTGCTGCGCGTCCGAACTCGGCGGCAAGCACCGATCCTGGGCCCAGCAGAATGAATTCCATCGTACAGGAACGACACAGCGTTTCGTCCCGGAGCGCCTTGAATACGACCTCCGGACCAATCCCATTGGGGTCGCCGAGCGTGCACGCAATCCGGACGGGCGGTCTGGTCATGTCACCGCTTTGACTCGGCATAGGCACGCATGAACTCTACAAGCAGACGTACGCCGAAACCGGTTCCTCCGATGGGCCGGTATGGCCGTGCCTTGTGTGTGAACGCTACTCCTGCTATATCCACGTGTACCCACGGATAGTCCACGAAGTGCTCCAGGAATTTGGCAGCGGTAATGCACCCTCCTTCGCGGCCACCCACATTCCTGAGATCAGCCACTTCCGATTTCAGCTGTTCCTTGTATTCTTCGTACATGGGGAGCGGGTGCACACGGTCGCCCGATGCCTCTCCCGCCCGGACCATGGCCTCTATGCGTTCGGCTGCTTTTGAATTATGTGTCGTCAAGACGGGAGCGGCCTGATCGCCCATCGCCACCGCCGCAGACCCCGTGAGTGTGGCAATATCAATTACAATGTCGGGAGAAAAATTTGCGGCGTACGACAAGGCATCAGCGAGCACCATGCGGCCCTCTGCGTCGGTATTGAGGACCTCCACGGTTGCACCCGAATGCATCTTTATGACGTCTCCCGGCACGTAGGCCTGCTCACCGGGCCGGTTGTCCGTGGCCGGAATGAGTCCCACCACATGAATGGGAAGATCCATCTTGGCAATGGCCTCGAACGCACCGATTACGGCCGCCGCGCCCGACATGTCCGACTTCATGTAATCCATGGAATCCTTCGTCGGTTTGAGCGAAAGACCCCCCGTGTCGAACACTATCCCCTTGCCCACCAGCACAAGTGGGCGGTCATTACGGGCATTTTCCGGCTTGAATTCGAGCACATTGAACGTTGGTGGGTCCTGCGAGCCCATGTTTACGGCAAGCAGGCCACCCATGCCTTCTTCCTCGATCAGTTCCTTGTCCCAGACAGACACCTCGAATCCGTTCTTCTTGCCGGACTTCTCAATGGCCCGCGAGAGCAGGACGGGCTTCTTGTCATTGGGCGACATGTTGATCAAATCCCTTGCTGAGCACACGGCCTCGGATACAATGCGGCCACGATCTGCCCCGCGACGGACCAGTTTGTCCTGCTCCTCGGTCTGGATGACCAATCGCTGGGGTCCATCGTCTTCCGACACATCCGTCTGATACCGTGTAAACCGATAGGATCCCAACATGAATCCTTCGACCAGGGCCTGGGAAGCCATATCCCCGTCCAGATCCAACTTCGGTACACCGATGCCTACCGTCTCAGATCGTGTCCTGATGGCCACACCGGCACCGACGGCGGCCGCCTGTCGGAGGCGCTCGGCAGTGACGTCCATGGATTCTCCCAGTCCGACAACCAACAGTCTCTTGGCCGTTCCCTTCTCAGGATAGATAATCAGGGTCTCGCCCGATTCACCGGAAAAATCCGAGCGCGCCCGAACAACGGCATCGCCAAACGATGCGACCAGGGCCTCCAGGCCATCACCTGACTCTTCTTCCGTTGCCGGAACGACAAGCAGGTCTACGTCCAACTCTGACAGGGCTATGGTCGATACTGATACTTTCATGCGAGTCAATTTTTTTGTTTCATATCCATGAGAACGGACAGATAGGCAATATCCTCATCGGAAAGATGCTCTGAATCGGGGTCTTCTTCAGGCGTCAGATCCAGGAATCGGGGAGCCAGTTCGATGGCCCTGCGGACGGTTTCGACCAGCGGCTTGTTGACAAAGGCTCCCGCAGCATTTCGATGCCCACCCCCGCCGAGTGCCTGTGCCCAGTGGTGTACATGATCATCGGCCTTTGAGCGGAAGCTGATTTTGGTACCCTTTTCAGTTTCCTTGAAGAGCAGGGCAACACGGACGCCTTCAAGCGACAGGATCATGTTGGCAATGCCCTCACTTTCTTCGGACGGAGCACCGGTATCGGCGAGCGCTGTCCGGGTGACCACCATCGAGCCCACCTGCCCATTGAAATCGAGTCGCAATGTTTCCAGGACCCGACCCATGAGACGCATGCCTTCGGGAGAACGTTTGTCATACACCTCGGCGTGGATGTGCGAGGAGTCCAGTTCGCCCCGCTCCATCAGATCGGCCACATCCCGGTGCAGTTTCGGGGTCACATTCGAGTAGCGAAACGACCCGGTATCGGTCATGATGGCCGTGTACAGACACGTGGCAATGGAAGCGTCGACGGCATCCGCATCCCAGGCTGAAATAATTTCCCAGACGAGTTCTCCCGTCGAGGACGCCGTTTCACGCCGATACACCATGTCGAACCAGGACTCCGGGTCGGTATGATGGTCTATCAGGAGACTCGTGCCCGGTCCCTTCCGAAAAAACGTTCCGTGCTTTCCTATTCTGCTCTCCGAATTGGTATCCGCCACGATGAGAACATCGGCACGGGACAGCGCATCGAGTTGGGTCACCGAGCCATCATATTCCTGTAGCAGGTCCCGTCCGGGAAGCCAGTCCAGATTGTAGGGCGGCGGGTCGGCGTTGATCATATGAACACGCTTGCCTTTCTGCTCCAGGAACCAACCCAGCGCCAATTGAGAGCCTATGGCATCTCCGTCGGGACGGGTGTGCACGGTAATGGCAACGGTTTCAGCTCTTTGCAGGCAGGACAGGACCTCGGACAGGGATGCATTGGACATGCGGCACACGAAAAATGGACAGTCCGCATTGAACCCACTGGCGGCATCAATGTTCGGTATCCAGTTGCCACAGCCATGCCTCACGCAGGGACATCATGTCCGGCGTAACCTCCAGCCCTGCATCTTCAAAGAGCACCACCTCCCGGTCCGTACGTTCGACCGGGGTCAGCATTGTGTCGAATGTCACACCGCGGGAGACTACCCGTATGTGGAGCGTACGTCCGGGCTCGAAAGTGTCAAGCAGTGCGTCCAGGTATGCCGGATGACTGATTTCGCGTCCGTCCACCCGTGTAATCAGGTCGCCCGTGGCAATCCCTGCAGCGTGAAGCGGTGTTCCCTCCAGGACAGGCCCCTGGACCCGGAGACCCTCACCGTCTGCGGCCAAACGTCCACCGACGGTAAAGGCACCGGGCTCCGCCGGCCTGATCAACATGCCGGCATGGGCCAGAAGCGCGTCATAGTCCATGGCATCGTTTCCGAATACATATCGCTCGAAAAACTTCCGGGCGAATGCCGTGCTACCGGACACATGCGCCAACGCCTGCTCCAGGTCTGACGATGTGATCGGTCTCTCGTTGCGTCCGTATGTCTGCCAGAGGTAACGCATGAGTGCATCGACAGACGTGTCATATTCACTGCGGAGGGCGAGATCCAACCCAAGTCCCAGGGCACTCCCCCACGTGTAGTAGGAAATGAATGTGTTCGCCGTGTTCATCGGATCGCGGAAACTTCCCTGATCAGAGAAGGCGGCCCAGCGGCTCATATCGGCAACCGAGCGGTGCATACGCCCCGGACTGTCCAACACTGTATTGATCCGCGCGGCAAGTCCCACCGCGTAATCGGCCGCGCTGGAAAGCCCTGCCCGGTGGATGGACAGGTCGGTGTAATAGCTGGTGAACCCTTCGGCGAACCAGAGCAGATCGGTCTGATTGGTCGACGTGAACACAAACGGCTCCAAATCGCGAGGGCGTATGCGCTCCACGTTCCACTGGTGAAAAAACTCGTGCGACATGGTGCCCAGATTGGCCAGGCCGTCTGGTGCGAGCGGGTTAGTGCTGGTTACCATCGTGGAGTTCCTGTGCTCCATTCCGTCACCATGTACCCAGGGAGTGTAACCGACAATGAACGTATAACTCCCGTTGTCGTAGTGCGGCATCTCACCAAAGACGCGGTGCTGGGCACGCACAATACGTTCCACGTTGCGTGCAAAAGCGGCACCCTCCTCGTCCGTACCCTGGTGCCGGAGCGCAATACGGTATGGAATGACGCGGTCTCCATCGGAGATATCCCATGCGTACCAGGTCATCGGCGCAATCACCGTCGGCGAATCCATGAAATAGGCCATGTCGGGTGCCGTGAATACGTCCGGATGATCCGTTTCAAAGAGTTGTGTCGCTATGTCCCATGAAGGGCCGGGACGGTGGAACCGGACGCTCACGGGTGCATCCCACAGATCAGGCGCCCACATGAACGTCGCCGGCATGTTCATGTGCGCCTGTGTGCGGTCGAATCCGGAATACGTCCCGTCGGCACGGTCCGCGAAGAGGGTATAGGCCAGCGTCACGTCACCGCCGCTCGTTGTGATTTCCCAGTTGAACGGATCGGTCCGTTCAACAGCCAGGGGGCGCCCATCGCGTCCCGTGGCACGGACATCATACACGTTCTTCGCAAATTCGTGCAGTGCATAGCGCCCCGGCGAACTCCTGCTCATGGTAACGCGAAGACTCCCGTCGCCCGGTACATCCCGAAACGTGACCGTAATGTGCGCCTCGTGATGGGCAATGTCATCGAATGTGACTTCGTACAGCGTACCGGGCGACGTGTCCGTGTCGGCCGCGCGCAACCCACCGTTCGCCGGTTGGGCCGCGATCAGCGCGGCCAGCAGTAAAGAATGCAGTCTCATGAGCAAGATATAACGTTTACGTATCAGACACGGGAAACCTACGGGTATAACCTCTCGACTTCCCATTTCATCTGTTTTTTTTCATCTTCGTCGCGCAGGAACACCAGTCGGTCGTGCAGCCGGAAGGGCCGTCCCTGCCAGAACTCCATGCGCTCCGGACGTACGAGCCACCCTCCCCAGTACGGCGGAAGGGGCACGTCCTTCCCTTTGAACGCCTCTTCCTGCTCCCGGACCGCCCGCTCCAGGTCTTTTCTCGACGCAAGCCGGCGGCTCTGCCTCGACGCCCATGCACCAATGCGGCTGCCCCGGGACCGGGACTGGAAATAGGCATCGGACTCCTCGCGCGAAACCCGTTCCACCCGTCCTTCAATCCGTATTTGCCGCTCCAGGATGGGCCAATGGAAAAGAAGCGCGGCGTGCGGATTCCCGTCCAGTTCGCGCGACTTGCGCGATTCGTAATTGGTATAGAACACAAATCCACGCTCATCGGCGGTCTTGAGAAGCACCATGCGGGAGGATGGACGCCCGTTGGGTGTGGCCGTGGAAAGCGCCATGGCCTCGGGCATGAACAGCCCTGATTTTTCGGCAGCGCGGTACCAGGCATGAAAGAGCTCCATGGGATCGCCAGCAGTAGAGACGTCGGGCATGCCGACAACGATGCCCCGTCCGGCCGTCCACAGCGCCCGTAGTGTAGTCAGAATGCTCATGTTTCGTGCAGCGTCCCCTGATCGAGCCGGACCGTCCGATCGGCCATGGCCGCAAATACAGGATTATGGGTTACGAGGACAAATGTCTGTCCCAACTCACGGCTCAGCCTGATGAGTTCGTTGTGCAGGACGTCTGCCGTTTTCTCATCCAGGTTGCCTGTTGGCTCATCGGCCAGCACGACATCGGGCGCGTTCATCAGCGCCCGGGCTATGGCCACGCGCTGTTTTTCGCCGCCCGACAACTCGGACGGCCGGTGATCGAGTCGATCGGACAGACCTACTGTTTCCAGGAGCTCAGCCGCCCGCATGCGCGCCCCGGATCCATCCCGGCGCGCAATGAGCGCCGGCATGAGGACATTCTCGAGCGCTGAAAACTCCGGCAGAAGATGATGGAACTGGAATACGAACCCGATACTCCGGTTGCGGAAAGCGGACAGGGCTTCATCATCTGCCGCGAACATATCCTGCCCTTCAAAAAGAACCGTCCCTCCGTTGGGCCGGTCGAGCGCACCCATGATATGCAGCAGCGTACTCTTTCCGGAGCCACTTTCCCCCGTAATGGCCACCACTTCGCCGCGCGAGACGGACAGGTTCGCATCTACCAGAACAGGAAGTTGCCCGCCCGTTGCCGTCGTATAGGTACGCTCAACATGGCGAACCTCAACTATCGGTAGCGCGCTGGATGTCATACTTGTCCATCTTGTTGTAGAGATGCGAACGTTGGATGCCGATGGCCTCGGCAGTGCGGGAAATATTCCAGTCGAACTCGCTGAGCTTGTGCTCGATGAAGAGCTTCTCGGCCATGTCCCGGAATTCCTGGAACTGATCGAAGCGGTCCATCAGTCCCATGATGGGGTTGACATGGCTTCCCGCGGGTGCCACGTAACGCTCCACATCCAGATGCGTAATGCGTTCGCCCTGGCTGAGAATGGTCAACCGCTCGACAACGTTGTGCAACTCGCGCACGTTGCCTCGCCATTCACAGGCTTCGAGCGCGGAGAGTGCTTCGGGGGTGAAAGCCTTCGGCTCCAACCCGTTGCGGCGCGCGAGCCGATCGGCAATGTGTTCCGCAATAATGGGTATGTCGCTGCGGCGGTCCCTGAGCGGCGGAACGTGCATGAGAATGACCGACAGGCGGTGATACAGGTCCTCCCGAAAACCGCCCTCCCGGGTACGCTCGAGCAGGTCCTTGTTGGTGGCTGCAATTACACGGACGTCGACCGGAATGGACCGGTCCCCACCGACACGCGTGATTTCATTTTCCTGCAGCGCGCGCAGCACCTTGGCCTGCGCCGACAGGCTCATGTCACCGATTTCGTCCAGGAAGAGCGTACCGCCATGGGCCTGTTCGAATTTTCCGATCCGCTGCTTTGTTGCCCCGGTGAAGCTTCCCTTTTCGTGACCGAAAAGCTCGCTTTCAATGAGCTCGCCGGGAATGGCCGCACAGTTGACTTCAACCACGGGCCCGTCGGCCCGGCTCGACTGCCGGTGAACCCACTTGGCCACGAGTTCCTTTCCCGTTCCGGGCTCGCCCGTGATCAGGACACGGGCTTCTGTCGGAGCCACACGGTCAATGGTGTCCTTGATATGGCGGATGGCCGCGCTCTCGCCGAGGATGGGCGTCAGATCGCTCGCGTGGCGCTCGGAAATGGTTTGGCGCATCCGGCGGTTCTCGGCCTCGAGCTGGCCGCGGTCCATGGCGTTGCGGAGTGCGACGAGCAGACGGTTCAAATCCGGGGGCTTCTCGACGAAGTCGAACGCGCCGAGCTTGGTCGCCTCCACCGCTGTTTCAATGGTGCCGTGCCCGGAAATCATGACCACGGGCACACCCAGCCCTTCTTTTTCCATGGCCGCCAGTACCTCGAGGCCGTCCAGCTTGGGCATCTTGACGTCAAGCAGAACGACGTCGAACGGCTGCAGACGCAGCGCCGAGAGCGCCGCCTCGCCATTCTCAGCTTCCGTTACAGCCCAGTCCTCGTATTCCAGAATTTCCCGAAGCGTCCGACGGATGGCCGCTTCGTCATCTACCACAAGGATGGAGGGTACTGCCACGGCGTTGCCCTTCGTTATTTTTTGGCGGCGAGTCGGGCCAGGTCGAACTCGATGTTGCGCGCGGCCTGACTGTCAGGCCAGTCTTCCCGGATGTCTTCCAGGGCCGCTTCGGCCTTGGAAATGGCGCCGGCCTGCTCGTAGGCGCGGGCCGCATCCATCAGGTATTCCGGCGACGTGATGTCGGACGTGAAGAGGTTGGCTGCGCGACGGAACAGGTCTCCCGCCTTCTCGAACTCTCCCTGCTCCTCCAAAATGGCCGCCTCACCTGCCAGTGCCGATGCGCCCAGATAATCGGATGATTTGTCAAAGGCACGGAAGTACCTCAGCGCATTCTCGTAGTCTCCGAGACGGAAAAACGCATCGGCCGCGTAGAACCGGGCCAGATTACCGGCCGCCGTCCCGCCATACGAATCGGCGATCTCAATGAGTCCCGTGAACGTGATGTCGCCATCGAGCGCCGCGCGGTAGTCTCCGTCTTCGTAACGATCCACAGCGAAAGCCATCTCGGAAAGCGCCTTCTCGTTCTGCCCCGACTGGTACCATCCCCAGACCAGGACCAGCGCGACAAGAGCCACGACACCGGCCGCCGCCAAATGCACCATGCGTCCGTTCTTTTCGTAGAAATCCAGAGCACGGGCGTAGAACGTGATGACCGTGTCCTCACGGAGTTCGTGACGCCGGGATACCTTGCGCGTGGGTTTGAGTGTTGACATGGGCTCGTCGTGCGAAAATGCGGATAAACTGCAACTTGAAAGTTTTGCTGAGCCTCGCAAATTACCCAAAAAAGAAAGGGCGGGCAACGTCTCTTCTATTTTCGCACGGCTTCTTCCAATTTCCACGGATAATTCGGCTTGGCAGCGCTTCCACACTGCCCGAATTAACCCGGCCTTGGTGCAACTCATGCGCGGGCGCCCGATTTTACTGGCAGACAATTGCATTTCCATCATCAATCCGGACAGACACATGGCTATCAAACTGGGCATCAACGGATTCGGCCGTATTGGCCGACTGGTTTTCAGGGCAATCGTTGAGCGCGAATCGACCGATTTCGAGGTCGTCGGCGTGAATGACCTTACGGACGCCCGCACGCTCGCCCATCTGCTCAAATATGACTCCATCCACGGGCGCTTCCCGGGATCGGTCGAGGCCACCAACAACGCCATTGTTGTCAACGGCGTTGAAATCCCGGTCTTCTCCGAGCGCAACCCGGAAGACCTTCCCTGGGGCAAACTGGGTACGGACGTTGTCATCGAATCGACCGGCATTTTCCGCACGCAGGAAAAAGCCGGCCTGCACATCAAAGCCGGAGCCGGCAAGGTCGTCATTTCCGCCCCTGCATCGGGAACGGTAGATGCGACGGTCGTGCTCGGCGTGAACGACAGCATCCTCACGGGCCGGGAGACCGTCATTTCCAACGCATCCTGCACGACGAACTGCCTGGCGCCCATGGTCAAGGTTCTCGACGATGCCATTGGTGTGAGCAAGGGCATGATGACCACGATCCACGCCTATACGTCGGATCAGAACATCCAGGATGCCCCCCACAAGGACCTGCGCCGTGCACGTGCGGCCGCCCTTTCCATGATTCCCACGACGACCGGTGCGGCCAAGGCCGTCGGTCTGGTACTGCCCCACCTGGCGGGCAAGCTCGACGGGTTCGCTGTCCGCGTCCCCACGCCCGATGGGTCGCTGACCGATCTGACGGTCGAAGTCAACCAGGAAACCAGTGCGGAGGCGGTCAACGAACTGTTCCGCCGCGCGAGCGAAAGCACGCTGAAGGGCATCCTGGAATATTCCGAGGAGCCCCTCGTGTCGGCCGATATCATCCACAATCCACATTCCAACATATTTGACGCCCAGTCCACCATGGTCATGGGCAAACTGGTCAAGGTCGTGGGCTGGTACGACAACGAGTGGGGCTATGCCAGCCGCACGGTGGATGTCGCGAGACTGCTCATGGAGCGTGCATGATGGCATGGAAAACACTGGACGACCTGGATGTGACGGGCCGGCGCGTACTCGTGCGCGTCGACTTCAACGTTCCGCTTGCGGCCAATGAGGCGGGACACATCCAGGTAACCGACGACACCCGGATCCGCGGCGCCCTTCCGACCATCCGGGCCATTATGGACCGTGGCGGAACGGCCATTCTGATGACGCATGCCGGCCGGCCGAAAGGGAAGCCGGTTCCGGAGCTGAGCGTTCGTCCCATGGCCGAGCGTCTCAGCGTGCTGCTCGGGATGCCGGTTGCCGTGTCTCCGGAAACGGCCGGACCGCAGGCCGAGGAGGTGGTTGCAGACGCCGACCCGGGCGACGTGGTTCTGCTGGAAAATACCCGATTCCAGGACGGTGAAACGGCCAACGATCCGGCGTTCAGTCGGGCGTTGGCGCGTCTCGGCGACGTCTACGTGAACGATGCCTTCGGTACGGCTCACCGGGCACACGCCTCGACCGTGGGTGTGGCCGAGCTCATGCCCGAACGTGCGGCGGGGTATCTGATGGACCGGGAACTGAAAACACTCCGGCGACTCGTCGATGCTCCCGAGAAGCCGTTTGTGGCCGTCGTGGGTGGCGCGAAAGTGTCCGACAAGATTGCGCTGCTCGAGTCGCTCCTCGGCGTGGCGTCGACCGTGCTTGTGGGCGGCGCCATGGCGTACACGTTCCTGAGGGCAAAGGGTGTCAAAACCGGTTTGTCCCTCGTCGAGGAGGACCGGCTGGAAATGGCCAGCGACCTGCTCAGCCGCGCGGAAGGGCGTATCCACCTGCCCGAAGACCATGTGGTCGCTCCGGAGTTCCGTGCCGATGCGCCGCGCAGGACCGTGAGTGGAGACATCCCGGCCACCATGATGGGGCTTGACATCGGCCCGGAAACACGGGCGCAGTATGCCGCGATAGTCCGTGAAGCCCGCACCGTCGTCTGGAACGGCCCCATGGGTGTATTTGAAATGAAGCCTTTTGCCGCGGGTACAAACGCCATGGCACAGGCACTCGTGGGGGCTACCGGGATCGGTGCGTTCACGGTCGTCGGCGGTGGAGATTCCGTGGCAGCCATTACCGGTGCCGGTCTGGAGGACCGTGTCAGCCATGTATCGACCGGTGGCGGCGCCATGCTCGAGTTTCTGGAGGGCAAACAGCTTCCCGGTGTTGCCGTGCTTGAAACGAACACTTCGCCTGACAGGGGCTGAGGGAACCATGTACCGCATTCCAGCCCTGGTTTTCACGCTCGTCGCCATTCAACTGGCCGCATGCAGCCGGGAAGCGGCTCCCCGACTCGTCCCGCCCTCCGAGCGCGATGATCGTGCTGCGGAAGCGTTCGGCCCCGACGCGCCGGTGCTGGCCAAGCTCGATGGCTCCTTCCGGCTGAGCGGGCTGGACGCGGAGACGCTCGGCGCTCCGGTGACCTGGGTGGCGATAGACAGCCTGGGCGACCTGGGCCTCATACAGTTCGAAACCGACGGGACCGGCGAGTTACCCGGCGCCTTCAATGGACGGCCCCTCCAGCAGGAACAGCTTGCGGGTGGCTTGCGCGTCGCATCTACCCGTACTGAATGGATGCGGGCCATTGGGTTGCACCTCACGGGACAGTCCGATGGTGACGGCGTGTCGGGCCGCGCGGACAGCCTGCAGGGCCTGCCGCCCCTGGCGCGGGAGGTGGCTGCGGCGCCCTCCTGGGTGCTCGTGCGCGACATGGCGCTTGCAGGCCGGGTGGCGCCCCCCGGTATCCGGGACATCCCGCAGATCGGGCAGATCATGGGGCGTTTCGATGCCATTGCGGTCGGCGTTACGCCGCGTTCCGACACACTTCACGTAGAACTCACAGGGCAGCCCGTTGAGGGAGCATCGGCCACGCAGATCGCTGGTTTACTCTCTGCCGCGGCTCTCTTCGCAGGAATGCAATCCACGCTGCCCGATCGGATCCGCGACATCATTCGCTCGACGCGTGTCACCACGCGGCGAAACCGCGTTGTGGTAACGGCAACTGTTGTAAATCAGACGCCGCGGTGAATACATTGCGTCGCCTCCTGATCAACCGACGCGTATGATTTACCGGGATCTGTCTGCCATTGATTTCAGCACGGAAGCGTGCCTTGGCGTTCCGCGCCCGGAACGCGTTCTGATGACCACGCCCACGCACTTCGACGTGGAGTACGTGATCAATGCGCATATGGCGGGTAATATAGGATCGGTCGACCGGGACGTGGCGCGCATCCAGTGGGACGAGGTCCGTGCGGCATTTGAACAGACCGGCATGGAGGTCTCGGTCATTGACGGCGCCGAGGGGTTTCCCGATATGGTGTTCTGTGCCAATCAGTCCCTCCCCGTGCGTCTTCCGGCGGGAACGTCGCCGCCGGCAGCCCAGTCGCCTCCGGCAGCCCAGTCGTCTCCGGCAGCCCAGTCGTCTCCGGCAGCCCAGTCGTCGTCCTCAGGGGCCGCGCACCGCGTCGTGCTCAGCCGCATGTATGCCCTGCAGCGGCGCCTCGAGGTGCCGTATTTCCAGCGATTTTTCGCCGGCCAGGACTATGACGTCATAGAAGACGTGGCCATCGCAGACATTGCATTCGAAGGTATGGGCGATGCCATGTGGCACCCCGGGCGCTGGCTGCTCTACGGCGGATACGGTTTCCGCACGAATCCGGCCGCCTATGACATCATTGATCGGCAACTCGACGTCCCGATTGTGCTGCTCTATCTCGATGATCCCGACTTCTACCACCTGGACACGTGCCTCTGCGTGCTGGACGAAGACCATGCGCTGGCCTTTCCGGGGGCGTTCGAGTCCTGTGGATACGACCTGCTGAAGCATTTCTTCAAGGTCGTGATCGAGACCCCGGAACACGAAGCCCGGGAGCTGTTCGCCTGCAACGCGACCTGCGCCGACGGCAAACATGTCATCCTGCAGAAGGGCAGCACGGAAACATGCCGTCGGCTTCGGGAACACGGGTTCACCCCGGTCGAAGTCGACACCGGCGAATTCATGAAGTCTGGCGGATCGGTCTACTGCATGAAACAGCTCTACTGGTAGCGCGCCGCCGCACCATGTGGTTGTTCAACAGCCTTTTTATTGCCAGCGGATGCTGAAGAACGCGTGACGCGTGGCCAGGGGAAAGTACTGCGGTCCGACGGCGCCCACGTTACCGAACGCAAGTACGCTCCGGTTCAGTACGTTGTTGACGTCGGCTGCCAGTTGAATGCCGGGCACGGCGCGCGGTGACCAGGCCAGCGTCATGTTGACCATCGTATAGGCATCGAGCGCGGCGACGCGCGGGTCAATTTCCTGCTCGCCCACGTAGCTGAACTGTGTGGTCAACCTCACGCCGCGCCACTCTGACGTCTGGTGTACATTCGCAGTCGTATTCGGAAAACCGGCAATCGGCGTGCCGTCTTCAAACTCGTGTCGGGCCCAGGTCAGATTCCCGCCGAGTTCCGTGTGCACCCCGGAAGCTCCCGCAGCGCGTAGCCACGTACCGAGAAGGGCTTCGCCTTCCAGTTCCACGCCCGTGTGGCGGGAGCGGTCGGCATTCGTCGTGCGGGCCACTCCGAACTGGTCAAGCTCGCCGGTGGGTACTATTTCATCGTGGAAGTCCATCAGGAAAAGCGTTGTTGTAATTCGGTGACGAAGGCTCTTCCACGCGCCGCCCAGTTCCACATCAAAAACCGTCTCCGGCGTTACGCGGCCAAGCTGCGGCACGAATCCGGCGCCTGCCTCCTCGCCGTCGTAGAGCGATTTGAGGCGCGGCTCGCGCTGCGTGAGTGCCAGACTCAGGAAGCCGCGCAGTGGTTTTTCCGGCCGGTAGGTAATGCCCACGGCCGGGTTCAGGAACAGATAGCTCTTTGTGAACTGCGTCCCGAAAAAGTCTTCTTCGTATACACGGTACTGCCTCCAGGTGGCCTGGGCATCGGCCTGCAGCACCCAGTCGCTCGAGAGCCGCTCCTGGTGACGCACGCCGCCCGATACAATGGCTTTTTCGCCACGAAAGGAGTAGACCCGCCGGTCGGCGCGGCTGCCCACGACGAGGGAGGTCACGTCATTGGGCAGCCCTTCCGCCTCCTGTATGCGCCCCCAGCGTAGACTGCGGTGCAGCCGCGCCTCACCATTTATGGTTGTCACGCGGCCATCGCCCCGCCATATCGCCGAGGGAAGGTATCCGATCTGCCACTGGTCGAGCGCGGCCCGGAAGGTGAGCTGCAGGTCGGGGCGCGTAATGAAGAGCGGCAAATTGCGGGGGTCGTCCGGATCACCGGCATTGCCACCGCTACCGCTGCCATCACCGTCGCCGCTGCCGCCACCGTCACCGTCACCGGGCACGACGCTCTCGGGTAGCCGCAGGTAGTTGGCGCTCCGGAACGTCCCGCCAAAGTCGAAGTGTCCTATCCCGAGCACGCCGAAAATGCGCTGCGTGAACTCCCAGTCACCCCCCGGCGCCCAGGTATGGTGGAGTTCGATGTGCGGCTGGTGGAACCGCTCCGTGTCGCGCGTGTCGGCAGAAAAATTGTATTTACGGTCAATAGTGCCCCCGAAACCGTCCGGAATGGTCTCCTTGTTTGCCTCGAGCGGAATACCGCTGAAAGCAAGGCCGTCCTTCTGCGGACCTCCGTAGGCCTGCAGCGTTATGGTATGGTGCGCACCGTAACGCGTTACCCCCACGAACCAGCGCCAGAATTCGGTCCACGACCAGTCCCGGTAGCCGTCGGACGTGAGGCGGCTTGCGCGTCCATGGAAAACATACTTGTCAGCAAGCAAACCGCTGTTCACGCTTGCCGAGTAGCGCTGCGTCCCGAAACTGCCCGCACCCACCTCGGCGCTGACCTGGAAATCGGGCCGGTAAGGCATGGCACGGATGCTCACCGCCCCCCCGATACCTTCCGAACCGAAGCGTGCTCCGGTCGTGCCACGCTGTATCTGGATGTCCTGCGTCGCACCCTGGATGTCAAAAAAATTGATCCAGAACACGTTGAAGTCCTCGGGGTCGTTCTGCGGAATGCCGTTGATGGTGACGGCAACCCGGCGCTGGTCGAAGCCCCGCATGCGAAGTGTCGAGTACCCGATGGCATTGCCATTCTCGGACCAGTAGGTAATACTGGGCTGGCGCGCCAGATGCACGGGCAGATCTTTCATGTCGGGCTGCCGCGCCAGATCGGTGGCCGAGATGTTCGTGACCGTGACGGGGGCGAGGGCGTCGTCCGCCCGCTCACCGGTGACGACGACGTCGTCACCGGTGAGGGCCCGCTGGCCGAGGGCCAGCGGGCCCATCTGGACGACGCCCTCGCCCCCGTCGACCTCAAGACGCGTGCGCAGCGTTCCGAATCCTACGAACCGGATCTCCACCTCATACACCCCGGGATCCACCACAACATGAAAGCTCCCGTCCGGTTGGGATACCACGCCGTAGCGGATGAGTCCCGTCGCCGGGCTCCGCAGCGCAATCGTGGCGCCCGACAGCGGCTCTCCGTCCGCATCTGTGATGGCGCCCTCTACGCGAACCTGCTCCCCGGTGGCCATCTGGTGCGCGTGGGCCGCATCTACCGGCATCATGAAGAGGGCGGACAGGAGCATCGCGAAAAACAACAATGCCGAACGTTGTGCGGAATAACGATTATCTGGCCGAATATTATTCGACGAAAGGAGAAATAAATGCATTTTATGCGATGGGTTCAGGGTGTATGATTACATCCTGTCGGGGAGCACCACATCGGCCAGCAGTCCGTTTTCCTTCGCCGGAATGACCCGGATCAGGTTCAGAGGGTATGCTCTCAGCCCGCGTGGGGCACCCCTAACAGAAGATTTTCAAGGTAACGTAGAACCAACGATCATGCACACAGTTGTTCATCAAGAGTCCTTGAACCCGACGGCACCAACGACCCGCGACGGAGAAAACATGGCACATATCCACACCCGCCCCGATTGGCATATCAACGAACGCGATGCTACGACCGAGGAGACCTACCGGTCGCGCCGCCGGTTCATCCGGCAATTCGGCTTGGGAGGTATTGCGGCCACCACTATCGGCGTGGGTACGGGTCTTACGACGGGTTGCCAGGCGCAGCCTGCAACGGACGGTCCCGGTGCCCAGGGCACCCTCCTTCCGGGTACCGATCCGGAGCATCCACTCGACACCATTCCCGAAAACGCACCCCGAACGGGACTTCCCGCGGCGCGCAATGCCAATTTTGTCGTCCCCGAACGTCCGGAGACGACGCGGATCGCCGCATCTTCCTATAACAACTACTACGAGTTCATCAGCCAGGGTGACCTGAAGACCGTCTGGCCGCTGACGGGCGACTACAAGCCTTTCCCGCATACCATTGAGGTGCGGGGCCTCGTCGAGAAGAAAAAGACCTTCGACGTCGACGAGCTCATCACGAGACTGGGACTGGAAGAGCGGCTCTACCGTTTCCGGTGCGTCGAAGCCTGGTCCATGACCATTCCCTGGGTGGGATTCCCGCTTGCCAAACTGATTGAGGCGTGTGCGCCACTCTCGAAAGCCACCCACGTGCGCTTCTACAGCGTGGACCGTCCCAAGGAAATGCCCGGTATCCGCAATGCCCGCTGGTTCGATTTCCCGTATTACGAAGCGCTGCGCATGGACGAGGCCACCCATGAACTCGCTTTTGTCGCCACGGGCATGTACGGCGAGCCACTTCCCAAACAGAACGGTTCTCCCCTGCGCCTCGTACTTCCGTGGAAATATGGATACAAAGGAGCAAAGGCCATTTCGCGCATCGAGTTCGTGGACAAACAGCCGCCCACCTTCTGGCAGGACCTGTTCCCGAACGAATACGGCTTCCTGTCGAACGTAAACCCGAATTTGCCGCACCCGCGCTGGTCCCAGGCGCAGGAACGTCACATCCTGGAGCCGGACCGGCTGGAGCGCATTCCAACGCAGCTTTTCAACGGCTATGCCGACATCGTGGGCCGGTTGTATCCGGACGAGCCCACCGAGTTCAAACGAGGGGCAGTACGGTAGCGGGACGAGGTGCGGCCGGGAACCGCGCTCAGTGCGTGCGCAGCCACTGGTTCCAGGCCCGGACTCCCCATAGCGCAAGCAGTCCCGCGATAAGCGCCATCGCGGCATTCGAGCGGGCTATCCAGACCTGCGTCCTTGCAATCGAGTCAATCACAACCTCCTGGCTCGCCTCGAGATCGATCCGTACAAGCAGTGACTCCGCCTCGACGCGGTGCCCCACCGAGTAGGGAAGCGCGAGGCTGTTGCGCTCGAAAATCGATCCGTCGGGCATACGCGCACGCAGATCCAACTCTACCATAGTGACGTCCTTTCTGTCGGATCGTTCGTAGCGCACCACTTCGGCCCACACGAGCTTCCCGGAAGCCCGCGTATCGGCCAGATCGAGTGCAGCCTTGAGTTGATGCCCCGACAGCAGGAACAGCACAGCAGGCACGATCCAGGCTACGCGGGCCAATGTGCGTGCCGATGCGCTTTCGAGTTGGGTCGCGGACCCTTCGGCGTTGTTGTCAGAATCCGGATGCGGGGCAGAATCGTGGGCCATGGCGATTGCAATATTCGGAATGATCGGTGGGTGTCCCGGACCCCGGCGCAATTACCGGGATCATACGCAAACCTGCCCGGCGCTCCCCGGTTCTATGGCAGCTCCCGCTGTCGTGTCAATAATTCGCACAATCGGCGCGGACAGGTCCGTCACGACGCGCTGCCTACTCTACGACAGGAACAGGTACGGCTTCCAGGTGTCGTCCATCGAGCCGACAAAATCCCGGATATACATAACATAGCTCGGCCGGAACGGCTTCCGGCTGAGCGTCAGCCCTGCCTCTTCCGGCGTCCGGTTGCCCTTGCGGTTGTTGCACGGAACACAGGCGGCCACCAGATTCTCCCACGTATCGCGTCCACCCCGGGATTTCGGATATACGTGATCAATGGTCAGTTTCTCCTGACTTCCACAGTACTGGCACCGGTCCTGGTCACGCCGGAACACGTTGCGCCGCGTCAGCATGATGCGTTTGTAGGGCACATGCACATACCGTTTGAGCCGTACTATACTCGGCCACGGAACGGCATGGCTCGGCGAATGCACGAACCGATTGTCTTCGGCCACCACGAGTTCCGCTTTCTTGAGCAGAACAAGCACAATGGCCCGCTGCACACTTGTGATCGTGATGGCGCGGTAGTCCTGGTTCAGAACCAGGACGTGACCACTGAAAAATCCGGAACGGGGTACTTCCATGGACAATAACGGCAATTGGTTTTCGCCGGGCTTTCCCAAGAAACGGAATTTGAAGATTAACCGAAAGTCTCTTTATCCTTTCATAACGGTCATTCGCACATCCGCCGGGCTGATCGGTCCCGGTTCGGGCCCGAATGGCGCCCGGTCGAGCGGCACATCAAGCTCCACATACACGCCAAACGCCACCCCTCCCTCGACGCGCCGCTGCCGGGCAAGCGCCGCGAGCGGCTCTTTCGTCTGGTCACCAGAGCGCGGGTTCACACCGGGCACGCTGCACCGCAGGCAGGGCCCTTCGACGCGGAAGCGCACGCCGCCGCGCGTCTCCAGATGTGTCCACATATCCTCTTCCCACGGAACGTCCGAGTCGACCACGATATTCGGCCTGAACCGCTCCATGGCATGCGCGCCGGGTATCCCGCCGGCCGTTCCGCGATCCAGCGCCTCAAGACTTGCCGTCGTAGTGACAAGCAGGGGCGCCGCATCCACATAATGACCCGGCTGCGAACTGGAAGAGACCAGCCGCATCCGCCGGCCCATGACATCTGACAGCCATTCGGCGGCTTCATCGCCCGCATCCACGCCGGATACGGGCCGGCCAAACACATCCAGCGGACGCTCGTGTCCGTCAGGGGGAGGCACAACAGTCGGAGGCACGACAAGCACGGACCGTTCGGCGCTTGGCCCATCCAGCGTATCCCAGGTGAGTTCGAGTCCGCCGCCAGAGAGCAGCCTCGGCACAATGCGCGCAATCCACGGCGCGTTGCGCTGCGACACGAACCTGCCATCCGCATCCACAACCATCCACGTGCGGTCCCCGACGACTCCGCGCGGCGTGACCTCGAACTGCTCGACCGACAGACCGCGCGCCCCCTTCACGGGATGGATGTGGAGCGACACCACCCGTGGCCGGGCGATGCGTACTCCCTCTCCCTCACTGCGCCGCATCGAACTCCGAATCGAACGCCTCCAGGACGCGTGGAATGAACGCCCCGACGGCCCGGTAGAACGCGGGCGTAATGTGCTCAAAATCGTCGCTCGGGTCATGGTAACCGTCGTGGTCTTCCACCCCGAAGTACACGAACGGAATCCCCGCCCGGTGGAACGGAGCATGATCCGACGCAAACGTCCAGTCGTCGCTTCCCGTCCCGGGCTCATCGTGGCCATATTCCAGATGCATCCCGTCCGGCACGTCAACCGACTCGAGCACGGGGCGCAGCTCCGGCCAGTGACGTGTTCCAGAGGCAAAAAGCACGCCCTCCTCGCTGCGGCTCACCATATCCAGATTGATGTTGAGCACGATCTCGCCCTCGCCGCACGGGGCCTCGACAAAAGCGCGCGACCCGCGCAGCCCCCCCTCCTCGTAGTCAAAAAATGCAAACACTACCTCGTGCCCGAGCGGATTCCCCGCCACATACCTCGCCAGCTCAAGCAGCAGCGCCGTCCCCGACGCATTGTCGTCGGCACCGTTATACACCTCGCCACCCCGCACGCCAAGGTGGTCATAATGGGCCGACACCACGATCCGCGGGCCCTCTCCCGGCACCACGGCGAGGATATTCACGAGCGCCGCATCCGTATCCTCGCCGGCAGACGCCATGTGCTCCCAGGCGGAGAGGCTGTCGGGCTGCGGCCGCGAGGGCATACACGGCACGGCGCCACTCTTATCAAGATGCCGGGTCAGGTAGCGCCGCGTACGCTCGGCGGCCGGCGTTCCGGTGAGCCGCCCCTCGTAGCGGTCCGATGCCAACTCGCGGACGTGCTCCAGCATACGGTCGGCGTCCAATTCGGCGACAGCTGCCACCTCGTCTGCTTCAGCCGCGCCCCCGTCACCACCCGTGCCACACGCAGTCACCGCCGCCGACAGAAAACAAATCGCGAGAAGCTCAAAAGGGGAGATGCGACGCATATCTTGAACCAGTTGGTTGATACCTGAATATAGCACGCTCCATGCCCGAACACCCACCTGCCCACCCACCTGCGCCTGCCCGCGGACCGGACGTCCCCACGCCACGCCCCCGCGTCGCGCTTGAAACAACCGTGCTGTCGCACGGCCTCCCGTGGCCCGCCAACCGCGATCTGGCCCGGGACCTGCATGCCATCCTGTCCGACATGGGGGTAGATGCGGCGACCGCCGGTGTCCTCGGCGGCGCGCTGCGTTGCGACCTGACGCTCGAGGAGACACTGCAGTTCTGCGACGCGCCAGGCATGTTCGCGCCCGTCAAAACCTCCCTCGCCAATTTGCCGGGCGTCCTGGCCCAAGGCGACGCGGGCGCAACGACCGTGGCTACGACCATGCTGGCGGCCCACCGGGCCAGCATCCGCGTCATGGCAACTACGTGAGGTGCTACATCCTTCTGCCGCTTGATGAGTTCGCGGCTTCGAGCGGGTTTGGCTGCATACTTCCATGCGCTCGAGATGAGCGCCTTTCGGGCGCGCGTGTTGCCGGTTTTCG